>Ga0209091_10001185_pt1 | contig 23352 bp, 34 predicted proteins | sample ArcticOcean_MG_C_6_FD_187438 | JGI IMG/M metagenome (GOLD analysis project Ga0209091, IMG submission 187438) | Marine microbial communities from western Arctic Ocean - ArcticOcean_MG_CB8_128 (SPAdes) (version 2) | ecosystem: Environmental > Aquatic > Marine > Oceanic | place: Arctic Ocean...
TTCCATATACACTCCGCTATTGTGTAAGTCGTTCTACATCATAACACAACAATGTAACTTATGTGGATTTTTTGGTAGTTTTTTTGGTAGTTTTTTTGGTAGTTTTTTTAGGAGTTTTTTTCTTAGCTGTCTTACGCGCAACTGGTTTTTTCTTAACTGATTTCTTTTTGTATATCCCAGGTGTGTTTTTGTGTACTGATTTGTCTGAGTTTCTATCAAAAGAACTATTATCAGCAAACGAAACTATTTTAGTGTTCTTACGTGTATTCTTGCCGCCCTTACTCAACGGTTTAATATGTTCTACAGATGTGCCATCACCAACCTTTGCTCGACCTTCTTTAATAGCAAGCCGGCGGGCCTTATTGCGCTTAACCCTTTTATCTATTTGATCGGGTCTTGCTTTGTATTTGTTTTCTTTTTTATAATCTCTTGCCATTTTTATTTCCCATTGTGAGCACAACTAGCTACGGGACACCACCTGCAACCAAAGTTTGGTACGGCGTTAAATACGTCTGTGCTATAAGCAGTGTCAATTCTATGTATCATTTTACCCCATTCTTCAAACATTTCATCAACTTTGTTAATATTATAGTCTTCTTTTACAAGTTCTTTGCTAACTAAAAACATCAGTGCGGCTTTTATGGTCTCCACTTCTGGGAAGTGTTTAAATACCCCTACTCCCATTAGGGATAACTGTCTAGTGTCGGCATACTGACTTGACTTGCCTGTTTTGTAGTCTATAACCGTAGCTAGCTTTTTATCTTTGTCAATGATTAATAAGTCCAATACTCCACGCCACCACACATTGTCATCAAAAAAACCACATGGTTCTAAGTCTATGGTCAAGCCTATTTTATGTTCACAATACTTATCACCAGGAATTTGCTTGACTTTATCTAAAATAGATTGAAACATATTAAACTTTTCAGGTAAAGATACCCCATCTCTTACATATAACTCTGCTGCTTTGTGAACTTCGTTACCATATAAAAAATGTTTTTGGTTTGGGTCAGTTTTAACATCCTTAGCCACATACAAATGATAATACTGCTTAGGACATTTTTCAAAAGTTGTTGCCGCAGAGTACGACCATGTTTTTAGTTTAGCCATTATTTAGCATCCATATAGTTATCTCCGACTCCTATTTCACAGTCGAGGGGTAAATCGGAACACCACTCGGAAGGCTTTGTCATACACTGCCTTACAAATGATACGCATTGTTCTACTTCTTTTTCAGGGCAGAGCATGACTAATTCGTCATGTACTGTCATAACAACTTTGTATTTCTTAGACACTTCTATAAGTTGATCGCCTATAATATCTCGTGCCAATGATTGTATACATCTTTGAAATACTTTAGCAGGGTGTATATACTCAGGTATTATTTTGTACCCCAGTTTCTTGTCGTACACCCATGATTCTCGTCCATCTTCGGTTACTATTTTTCTAAGATTGGGTAGTCCTAATACCATGCCATTAGGTTTTAACATTCCTATCCTGCCTTCGCTTGTAATAATATTGTTCTTACCCATAGAATATAATTGCCCTGCTCTAACGGCTTCTAACATTTCACCGGCATCGCTCCACGCTCTTAGTAAATCAGGATTGGCGTTTCTATAGGCATATACAATATTTTTAACTTCGTTAAGTTCTTTCTTTACACCACCTTGAGTTAGTATAGCGTGCATTTTGTTTGCTCCAACACCATATATACCTGATAGATTTACTACTTTAAATATAAAACGTAAGTCTTTGTCAACTTCGTTATAGTCAACTCCTGTAATTTCTGAAGCTGATTGCTTATATAAATCAATGCCCTCTCTAATTGCGGTTATTTTATTTTCAGATTGCGCAAACCAGTAAGCTAAGCGTAGTTCAATATTACTTAAATCGGAAGTTACTATTTTAAAACCTTTGGGAGCACACATAGCTCTTCTTAGCTCGGATGATCGAGGAAGGTTTTGTAGATTAATACCATCCACTCCGCTCCATCTATGTGAAACTACTGCGCCTGAATACTTTAAAGGCACAGGGAGAGTACCCCTATTAGCTATATGTATAAAGTTTTCTGTACGTGTTTCCTCGATAGTAGATTTGTTTCCTACTCTAGCACACGCCAATGCTTGTATATATGGGTCTTCGTGTTCTAATAATTCTTTAAAGCCTTCATCTGTTTTAGCTAGTGCATATGTTTCTTTGTTTGTTGTGAGACTTATCTTCATGGGTACTTTTACATTTAAACTTTTAAGTATCTCAGCAAACTTAGGGTTGCTCATCAGTACATCTTTATCTACAGCCACACTATCTAAAAGTTTTTCCTTCTTATCTTTCACTGCGGCCAAATGTCTAACTAACAAACCTTTATTCAAAACAAGTGTTGGTTCTGTAAACATACGAATAGTTAAATCTACAAGTTTTAATTCTTTAGACTTATATTGAGGGAGCAGTTGATAGAATAAAGCGTGAGTTAAATCAACATCATTTATGCAATACTGACCATAGTTGTATAACTCATTCGGTGAAAAATCTGATCTATGCTTGCCTAAAGCATCTAAAACTTCTGTTCCTTTCTCGCCTAAATTATACAAGTGTGATAGATTTTTAAGAGATACAGATTCAGTCAAACCATGTAATATCGTAGCCATTCCCATAGTGTCAAACAAACCCAAAGGGTGTATATCAAAAATCCAACTTAATATAGCGCCATCAAACCTCATGTTGTGCCCTAAGGTAAAAGAGTTTTTAAAATTATAAGTGTTTAAAAAACTTTTAATCTCGTTGTGTGTTCCTGATTTCCACACAGTAGGGGTATCATTTTCTTTAACTGCTACTCCTATAACTTCAAATTTAGGGTCTCGTATGTAAGCTTCTGTTGTATATTTTTTTAAACCATACTGCTTGTCATAATAAGTTTCAAAATCTATTGTAAGTAAGTTCAATTGGTTCCTCTCGTTTTTGAAATTTTAATACACACACCTTTTAAATCTCGTGTGTGCCCACACCACCATTTTAAATAAAAAAATGTAGCGGGTTTTCCGCACATGTTACAAACTCTTTCGATCACGTTATATTTTGTTCGCATATTTTATATGTTCATCTCGGCAGTCTGAAGAACACCATCGTCTGCCATCGTTTTCTTTCATTAACTCCTCACACCATAAACATTTGTTAGTTTTATTCTTAGGAGTGTCCACAATTTTTATACTGCCTAAAGTTACTTTTAACCTATTCAGTATCTCATCGTTGGCTCTATCTATATCATCACTCATCTTTATTCTTCTCTTGTTCAATTCTTTTATTGGCATACCAAATCATTTTTTTTAAGTCTTCTGCTACGTTACCCTTGTGTAAACACCTTAAAAGATATTTACCACACTGCCAAAGCAACGGATCTTTTATAAAAAATTCTTGTAGTATATCAAAGACCTCCCATTTTGTACTTGTATAATGAGGAGGTTTATTAACCATATCAATTTTTTTAGTCATCTATATTCGCTATATGTGTACCTCTAATAAAAGACTCTAGCATACTAATATTAGTTTCGTCAACAAGCAACGCTTTACCATTTGATTTAGATATATCTCGGAGATGTTTCTGTTGAAGTGCTGTGGGTTTGTTTCCATTGGCTTTGCACTCTATACCAATGAAGTGACCTTTATAACAAGCTATAATATCAGGAACTCCTGAACTCATATAGCCATTGGCCACAGGAAAAAAGTGATAAGCATTAAGTTCTTTAAGCTTTTTAACTACTTGTTGCTTAACCCATTTTTCTGTGACTTTGGTTTTTTTCATCTACTCATGTATTATGTTTTTCCTTTTAAACTATAACACATTTTTAATATTGCTTTAATTATTTTACCTTCTATGTTGGAAGGCTTATTACGTAATTCTTTTCTATGCCTTCTCAATACAAACGATAAGTACTCATCGTCTTTAGCTTTTTCGACTAGCACAAAAAACCTACCATCTTTCATACCAACACCTTTGACGTGTTTTCTGTCAGGAGAAAGTTTTAATACTGAAACTTGCTCTTTTTCTTTTTTAGACATGCTAGTGTATTTAGAGTTTTTATCATATATTTTCATACATTCTCCATAATAGAATTTACTTTCTGAACTATGTCAGCACGTAAATCTGCGTGTTCTCTCAACTCAGAGGGTGACACACCCATAAGAGACTTTTCTAGTTTTACTCTAACTTGTTCTAGTCTCGGGTCTTTTGTAACATTAAGCTTTGTTAACAACTGAGTCAAGTCTAACGCATTATCTACTAAGCTATCTCGAAAGATTTTTTTGTCATTACCACTTAATCTTTCTACGATATGTTCTACTGTCTTGTGTACTCTAGACCACGCATCATTCATAGCATGATTGACTCTATCATCATAAGCTTTTTGATACTCGTTCTCTAGTTGATCTTTCATGTCAGTATCTACATTGACTCGAAAGTCCCCTGCTTCAGGCACAGGCATTATCGTTTGCTTTAAGTTAAATCTTTTTGCTATTACATCTACATCAGGATAATCTTCTCGATTAAACAGCTTACCTAATCGGTAAGCCATGACCGTAATTATCTTTGGATAATTAGTTAAGAATGACTCAACACGTTCTTTAAACAAACCTTCGTACTCAGCTAATTGATTCTTGTAGTCAAAGAAATTAGTCATGGGCAGTAGTCTTGTTCCTGTGTCTGACCAAGGCAATGTCTGCCTAGTGTGCCAATCTCTTATCTCAGTAGATAGTTTGGTTATACGTTCTAATTCACCTGCACCTGCCAACAAATGTTTGTTGTAGTTGCCTGCTTTAGTCGTAGTGTTTTTATCAATATCTATTTCTTTTGATACTGTCTTGTCTAGTTTTCTCGCAGTCCACACAGATATATTTAAATCTACTAAAACTGCACTTGATGCTATACTGTTACTCATAATCGTAATCCTTTTAATATTAAAAAAAGTAATGCTCTAACAAATTAATCCTAAAAGTAATTTGTTAGTGAGTGTAACTTTATCAACAGTACTGATAATTAACCTGTTGATAGTTTACATCTTGGTCATGTTTCGATTTTTTTGTTTCTACATAGTTTATGCTCCATGTTGTTGTCTCGCCTGATACTATCTTATTGACTTGTTTTAATCCTTCGTTGCCTGCAGGCATTGGCACCAGTGCTTTTTTTACAAAAGCTTTTACCATTGCTCTTAAATCTTTATTATCTCCGTCATAAAATGTTTGTACATCTGAAGAAAACTCCACTCCTTTTTTTATACCCTCCTCTATCTTGTCTATGGTGTGCTGTATATTACTACTACTGTATTCATCGTCATTCTCAGGCAGTAACTTAGATAGCACTAACACTTTTATGAACTCAGTCCATATGATATGGTCTGCAGGGTAATTTTTAACCCTGTAACTCCATGAATCTATTATGTGAGGGTGCTTTTTGGGTGCATACTTATCCCATAAATGACGAGCGATAAGTTTTGTCGTAGACTCTCCATAAACAGAACCTGATGAGTAGTATTTTTTAATATTCGATAGTTGTCTGTTCGAAAACTTAGACAGGTCTATGGTGGCTTGTAATGTAGACATGAAGTCTATATGACGATCGGGTACATTTAATGACATTTTATTTCTCCTTTATAGTTATAGTTTTACCATTTGGTGCTACTGCATTTGTAGTCACTGCCCATAGGAGAGGGTGTTGCCACGAACCCCCCCAGTTGGACTCTACATATCCATCGGTAATAATTACTATTACCTCAGGCTCTAATCGTTTCTCGGCTATATAATCTTTAACCGAAGAAACACATGTGCCTCCACCCCCAACAGGTTTAGTAGAAGTAAGTATGGCGTCATAGTCATGCTCGTAAGTCTCATGAGATACAACAGTTGAACCCCAATACAGAAGTTCTATACTTTTTGGCACAACATCTTTGCATATAGATACCAACTCGGTTAAGGCTCGGCATATATCTTTGTCAGATATAGAGCCTGAGGTATCAATACCTACAACAATACTCCCTATACTTTCGCCTATCAGAGAAGGCATATATATGTCTTGCCCTATGAATCTTCTGTGGGGTCGTTTCCAAGTAGATACATCTTTGTTAGCACATGTAGAGTTTATGAACTCTCGCATCTGTTCTCTCCAATCTACAACAGGCTCAAGCAATTTACTAATGGTTCGGTTTTTGTTGCCCTGCATCTTACCTCGCAGAACTTCACCTTGTCTTAAAGCTTGGTCTATCTGTTGCCTGTTTGTCTCAGCATCTTCTTTGGACATTGCTTCAGCGCCCTCCCACACATGCTCGTCAAACTGATTGTCAGGAGGAGGGTTTTGTTTGAGAATGTTATATATTTGCTTTGTTGTCATGCCATCATATTTTTTATCATACAAGCCATCAGGTGGCATATGAGTAAGTTTTCCATGAGGATCGGCTTCTATAATAGAACTGTTGACTACATAGTCAGCTGACATGTTTGTTAACTGTGCATTCTCTTTGAACAAAGACTTCCACATAGTCATGTGTTGAAACACTTTGTGTATAGCTTCATGAAGCACTAAGAAGTTTAACTCTTTTGTTGAAAGAGTATTAACAAACTCAGGGTTGTAAAATACATCTCTACCATTAGTACCTGCGGTTGGAAGTTTATCAGTCATCTCTAGCTTACCTATGGAAAGAACTCCTGAGAACATACAGAACTCAGGACTTCGCATGATAGCAATATGTGCTTTGGTAATCCTATCTCTAGGATTTGTTAACTTCGTTGTCATACTTGTCTCCTAAAAGAATTGATTGTGCTTGATTGCCCAATCTGTAAAAGTTTTATTAGTTGCAGCTATCTGTTTTCTTTCTGATGCCATGATGTTTAGTGCAAACAAAGCCTGTATCTCCATAGGTAATCTCTGTAAATAAGTCATCCAACTATCAAAGTTTTCTTTCTTGATAGTCATCAACTCTCTCATAATAAGAATTACTTTAGCTGCAGGGTCTGTTGGAACCACAGCTTCGTTGGGTTTTTTGTATATAGCTTCTTTAGTCGGTAGTCCATCGGCCAAACTAAAATATGCAGACATATCTCTAGATGCGGCTTCCCCAATAGTTCCTGTGAGTGCAGATAGTGTAGTGGGTATGCCAAGTATCTCTCTTTGCTTTACAATGAACGATGCTTTAGCTAACGACCTCGGTGAAACAAAAGCTTCCTGTTGTTTTCGTGGGTCGTATATATACATGTTCTCTTTTTGAGAGTCATCTTTGTATGATGCAAGACAATGAGGGAATTGTTTTACCCATGCTAACACCTCAGGTGCTATGTCATTGCCCATACCCCATTCAACCCACTCTTCGTCATTAGGATTTCGTACCTCTACATTAGTCAGTCTGTTCTTAGCGTGTGCTTTCATACTGTCGCCTACTGCATCTGTAGTTAGATTACCTGTCGAGTACACTATCGAGTCAGGGTGAAATTTTACTGCCCCCAATCTTCTCTCTAGCATTACAGGTAACAACATATTCTTTACAGGTTCGTTAGCTTTGGTAATCTCATCTAGCATTATGATTACAGGCTTGCCATGATGTAAGCTAAATCTTTCATTGGGATAAAATGCAGTAGTCTTTGTTTCGTGGTTCATGGCAGGCATTGCTAAATCACCCAAGTCTAAGTCAGCACAGTCAATATATACAGGTATGTGTGTGGGGAACTTTGCTGATAAAGTATTAAGCAGTGAAGACTTTCCAATTCCAGGTTGCCCTTTAATGTGAACTGTTACATCTTTGCCTATTGTTGCTATTAGTGTTTCTGCTTCTTGTAATGTAATTGTATCTTGCATTGTGTAAACCTCTCGTAGTTAATAAATAATAAGCTAACAAATTAATCCATAAAGTAATTTGTTACTCTGTCAATTCTAGTACACCTACATTGTTTGCCTTTAAGCTTTTGTTTAAAACATCTAACAGTTTGGCATGAGTTGGCTTAGTTACACCATTGTATTGATACATAGTCTGACTTTCGATAGCTAGTATCAAATGGTTGTATGCTGACATCTTGTAAGGAACTTCATGCATGGAGGATACATTTTTAAGTCCACTCTGCATTTGTTCCCTGTTGTCTTTTACAATATCTTGCCATTCATTACTTTGCCACGACTCAGGAAGTAGTTTGAATAAAGCTTCGATCTCACTTTGCCATTTGTGTTGATATTCTTTACGAATAGCGTTCATCTTCTTACGATTAACTTTATACTTAGGTGGTTTTGTAAAAATAGTTCTAAGTTTATAGTTTGAGTCTATGCTTGAATCTAAGTCTATCGGTGTCAGGCTATAGTCAAACTTATAACTTCTATTTTTTTTAACATGGACTCGTGTATAACTACTATCAGGAAGAGCATCGACTCGCACACCTATCATATCGAGATAGTTTTCTAGTTCGCTATCTCTAAGTTGTGATTTTTGAAATGGGGTAGGAAGAAACCTGCGCAGTTCTATGTTTTTGAACTCCACACCTGTGACCGTATTTATATAGTTACAACTACAACTATTATCAGGTGTGTAGATGTCTACATATGTAGGGTGGTAAGTAACCAAAGGAGTAACAGACCTATGCCCTATCGTCATCAATGAGTATATATCTTCGTTAAGTTCTTCATCTAAAACTTTGGATATATGCACATGATTGTCTACAACTACTCTCAGGTTACGACTACCTCCTTTTTGGCTGAACAAGGGTTCTACTGTCGTTGTATGCTCATCGTATCGTTCTTTGGTTCTCGGGTCGGCAGTCTTGCTCATTAAATACATGTACTTTATTTCGTCATATGTATTTAGTTTATGACACCTCCAGTTATTGTATATTTCTAACATTGTGTGACTCCTCTCATAAAGTTTAAGTATCTAACAAATTACTCGGGAAAGTAATTTGTTAGCGTGTTAAGAGCGAACTTCCACTCTTATATACAGTATAACATAAAGAGTGGACAATGTCAAGCTTATCTAGAGTGGTGTCGAGTAATACTTATGATGTGTTTCGGGTTTACCTTTGGAGCAGGGTAGAGCGTTTTAAACCATATATGAACGTCACGCCTATAATATAACAATACATCTGAGTCGGTTCTCATGTACTCAATCTCGTTTGTTTGAGCGAGGTATGGTAGTAAATGAGTTAACTCTTTAGGCACTAATTTTAAATCAGCAGTTATGTCCGAAGGTCTTTTCTTAACTCCTTTTTTTAAATGTTTTGTAATGCGTTTTACAATTTTATCGTAGCTTACAGTAGTGCCATCAAGCATTTTGTATTGCTTTCTTCGTACATGTTCTTTACCTTGTGCCATTATGTTTTCCTTTAGTTAACTTCGTTATTAGTCTTCACAGTTGCCATTGATACAAAATCTGTTAGCTTTGGCCAATATTTCTTCTTCTAATGATTCCACTGCTTTTTGCACTTCAACCTCTTCTTGCAGTAGGGTGGGGTCAGGTTCAAAGATAATGACATCTTCATCATCATCTAATATATCTACTTCTTTACCCTCTTTGATATGTTTAAGAACATCATCACATAAGCTGTCTATTATCCCATGACTAAATTCAATGGCGTCAACACCTATAGCTATGTCAACACCATCATCTTTTTTCTTAACAATCCTAAACTTTAATAAATCTTCACTTGTATCTACATACACAAAATCTACATCTTCAGGTTTAAATTTAAATTTCATCTTCACTCCTTTTCATTTGATCAAAATATTTAGTATAGTTTTCATAACACAATACACAAACCATATATATTTATATACATAATTGCCCCTAGCAATACAAAAGCAACCCCCAAAACAAAACCTAGTAGCCTGTTGTTCCTTGCTCTTTTTTGTTCCCAATCATAATTAGTTGTGTATCTTTTACCATTATATGTGTCCATTATTTATCCTCCCAATCTTTAATTGTATAATTAAAGTTATTAAAATCAACTTCCCCTTTTTTGATCATTTCTATCGCACTAGCATTAGCGTCTTCTTGGCTCTTACAATCGCCCATTGTAGTGCTGAAAGTCATTGTAATTTCTACTTCATAATCTTTAAGCATTACATATCCTCCTCGTCTAAAAGTAAATCTCGGTGGTCAAGAAAGTCTGAGAAATAAACATCTATCCTTTCCTCTACCACTTGAACAAAGTGTTCAATTGTGAGTGTTTTGCCTAAAGGGTACTGTACCCCTAAAATTCCCTCATCGTCTTCCGACTTTATGTCATTATCAAGATACATTTCCATATCTGCTATTATTTTTGAGGCAAGTTCTCTAGCTATTACTTTGCCTTGTTGTATATCTTTTAGTACAATTTTTTCGCAAGTCATAATTCACCCCCTATAATAATATCTGTATCGATACACTCGGTATCGGTTTTTAAATATACACTTGCACCATAACCTGTCTGCTCGTATGCCATACCTTTTTGGCACACCATCTCGCTAGGTGTAGTGTTCTCTTGGTAGGTCTCAAAGATATGTAACACTCCCATACCCACAAAGCTACCAATAATCAATCCTGTTGCTAACCAAAATCCATCATTACATTTGTTCATTACTTACTCCCATATAAAGTTATGTGCTTATCGTTAATAACATCGTAACCTCTCGACATCCAACTCTCAGGTTTTATGTTACGAAACCAATCTGATACAGTTGGTATGCGCCCACCACAATCTTCTTTTATGTGTTGTTCGCCTATACCTCTTACTGGTATATCTTTGCCATCACTATTCGTAATGGTAATCCCAAACACTCGTTCACATTCAAATATTCCTTGCGAATGATGTCGGAGTGCTCTGTGTCTAAAGTCTGCAAAGGTTTCCTTAGTAGCATCAAACCAATCATGTATGGCTTGATAGTCTTCGGGTTTACCTCCCCATTTCTTAACGCTTGTAAGTGAGTGGTGGTGTGTGTGCATGATTATCCCCCTAGAATCCACTGCATTAATAACATAAAACCTATTGGCATAAGTAATGCTAATGCAATAAGTGACCAGTTTATTATATTGTATCTACGAACTTGCTTTTCATAGTTATCCATTATGCTGACTCCTTTTGGTTATCTGCTAACAAATTACTTTTAGGATTAATTTGTGAGTCTAGTTTAGCTTTTTCCATCAGCTGATCGAAATTAATTTCCATCGTATCTTTAGGCTCTTCATGGTGTTCAGTCTCCATGTAATTTATATAAAAGTCGGTTTCCCATTGAATTTTTGTGTCTTCAATAACAACACGAATCATTCCATTTCCTCCATCATTATTGACCCAATCATGACCGTAATTGCTTGCTATCTCATACGCCCAATCCTCAAGAACTATTGATAAATTATCGGCACCTTTACCAAAAACTTCTTTTGTAAAGTCTTCCCATTGCACTTGAGAATTGTCCATACGACTCAGGAGTCGGTCGCAATTGGTTAAGTCTATAGAATCTTTTGTGTATTCTATAGCGTCTATCTGCCCATCATCACCACTACCTGAAAAGTCAATGCTGAGTCCTGTCACACCTTTGTTTCTAAAACTTGCCCACATCTTATTGTTTGCTATTTCTAACTCTAATTCTCTATCGTCCATGTTATATACTCCTATAAGTTAATAAAGCTAACAAATTAATCTGTAAAGTAATTTGTTAGATGCTGAATGTATAGTTTCATTACCCAGCTTTATTAGTATAACACTATACCCTTACAATGTCAAGTTATACAGAATTCTCTTCGTCCCATGTATCAGTCAAAGATTGTAATGTAGTTCTAGGTATATCCTTGTTAACTTCGTTAACTTCGTCAGTAGGCTTAATCATAATTAGAAACAGTTTCCATAATCCTGCTGGCATGGTGCATATACCTTTTTCCCATCTTGACCATGTAACTTGTGTAACACACACCAGTTCTGCTGCTTGCTTTTGAGTTAGGTTGCATCGTAGTCGGTGGTTCTTTACCTCACTTATTGATGGACTATAATAGGTGTCCATTACGCCATTGGCCGATTATTTTTCTTGGCTGTCATGACTCTTACTTTAACTGTAAATAGTTCCCAATAAGCTAATGGCATCTTGCTCTGTCCTATCTCCCATCGCCTAAAATGTCTGCCATTGATATGCAATAATCCTCCTGCTTGTTCTTGACTAAGGTCGATCGAAAGTCTTAAATCTTTAATTTCTTTTGGGGTTGGGTGTTTTAATATGCTCATCTTACTCTCTCTTATAGTGGATTATTAGTATACACTTTTGTCCTATTCATTGTCAATTGTTGTTAATTTAAGGGTGATTTTTAACAACAAATATACACAACTTTGTTGTTAATTTAAGGGTGATTTTTAACAACAAATATACACAACTTTGTTGTTAATTTAAGGGTGATTTTTAACAACAAATATATCTTATTCCTGATTGTAATGTGCTTAAAATATAGGCAACACTATTGTCCTCTTTTAGCTAACAAATTAATCGATAAAGTAATTTGTTAGTCGTGTGAAAATCAGTTGTGGTGTGTTGGCTTACACTATTGTCCTATTACCTATCATATCGTATATACATATCGTATATATTTGACACTATTGACCTATCATATCGTATGACACTATTGTCCTGTTGAGTGTATTTATTTACAATGTCATGTACACTATTGTCCTCATTGACACTATTGTCCTGTTGAGTTTACATTGTCTGTTATTTTACGAGAGATTGATACTATAGGCTTTGTTAACTTCGTGGTGGTTACACTATTGTCCTATTCAAACACCTTAAGTTATTGTTTCTAATACCTTTTCTTGTATTCAAACACTTATCATTATGTATTCAAACACGCTAAGTCCTTGATTAATATACTTTAATACATTATAACAGGGCAATCGCATAAAACTGCACTGCGGATTCTACTCTAACGAAGTTAACTAGAATAAAAACAGAATATACAATATGTATATACTATTTTTTACCTGCTAACATATATTTTAACTGTTATAATGTAATAATGTCTGAATACATCTGATTGCTTATATTAAACAAGGACTTAGTATTCAAACACCTATTCAAACACTTTAACGAAGTTAACATTGTCTGTTATATTACAGTTATCCACAGGCCAAAATGATTTGATCGGCTGCAAGTCATTATTCAAAGCCAACTATTATTGGATACTGGATACGGTCATACGGTCACGAAGTGACAAAAAAAAGACCTCTTTCGAGGTCTAATTTTTCCTTAGTTATTTTTTAGATAGTTCTTATAAATTGTGCTACTTGTAATAATTTTTCTGTATCTGCTTCTTTGATGAATAATTTTATTTCATCTTTTAATTCTTTTTTATAAGATGAGTTTGCTTTTTTATCTGCTTTTATTTCATCTTTTTCTTTTTTCTGCTTAGCTTTTACAATTACCGCTTGAGTTTCAGTATCAGAATTTTTCATCATTTCATCTAATTCGTCAATACCTGTATGAGATAATTCTTCAACTTTCGCTCTTACTTCATTCATATGAGCTGAAGCCTTTGTTTGTTTTGCAGGTTTTACCAAATCAAATTCTTTTTTCAATTGAGTGGAAACTTCTGATAACCAGTTACGAGCAGAACCCTCTAACATATTATTAATCAGTTCCCCTCGTATTTCTGAAAATGTATCTTCCCACAAATCAAAGGTAGGCTCAGTTCCTAAAATTACTGCTAAATCTGTTGCTACTTCTTTTACTACTTCTACTTTTTTCTGAGCTGTTGCAGTTACTGTTATATCTATTTCTACTATTTTTGCTACCACTTCTTTTATAATCTTATTCATTTTTATTTCTCCTAGTTTTTTAAAGTATCTAACAAATTACTTTTTCGATTAATTTGTTAGCTTTGTTCTGAGCCACTTTCTCAACTCATTAAAACCATTATACATGAATACCTGACAATGTCAAGGTATTTAAAAGATAACCCCACCCAACCCCGACCTAACAACGGTCATATGGGACTCCACCATTCTCTATTACATAGTAATATGAACAAACGATTATACTTTCTAGAGTAATCGATCTTATAACTAGACAGTGTAATGTTAACTAGCCTTCAAGCAAACACCCCCCCCGGTGCAAATCTAAAGCCCCGATCAAAAAAATATTTTGCAAAATTTGAGGAAACGCAAATGATTCTCAGTAACACATCAGGAAACAAAGAGTTGTATAATACGCCTATGAAACATTTCCAAGAATATAAACACATCTACATAATGGTATTCCTTTCTTTATTAGGCACTATATTTCATTGCCTTTCTTTGATTATTTAGATATACTCACGGGTATATCGCATCAAATGCGCAAACTAATACGGAAGATTAATGCCAATTACAGTCAAACCTGAAATTGATAAGCCTTTACCCGATAACTATGACGACGAAAAAGCTACTACTTTTAAGACAAAAGTAAAAGTGGCTACTACAACGGCAAAAGTATTATCTGACGGAGGAGCTAATATACCCGTAAGCAGTCAAGAAAAAGTTGAAGCTGAAGAACTGTTTAAAGCTTTTACAGATCCCGAAGCAACACCAGCAGCTAACAGTTCAACAACTAAAGCACTACACACACCTGCAACAGTTCAACATTTGTATGCAATGTTGTCAGACTATGATCATCAAGTAGTAGATGAAGCTGTGCAACTACGTAGATTTATTACCAATAAATTAATAGAAGATACGGGGTTAACGGATCCAAGACATAGACTTAAAGCTTTAGAGTTACTCGGTAAAATATCTGATGTAGGTTTATTCAGCGATAAGACTGAAGTTGTAATAAAACATGAAGACGCAGAAGATTTACAAAAACAAATTAAATCAAAACTGTTTAAAATTTTAGGACACGGATATACTGTTGATGCAGAGTTTGAAGAAGTAGAAAAAGAACTAGGTTCTATTAAGCACGAGGATTTGGATCTAGATTCGGATGAGTAATATACAAGGCATAAAACCAGAAGATTTACAAAAAGCACTAGACAATATAAATATATTGCCTAAACACGAACAAATAGAGTTGTTACAACTCATAGAAGCCCTAGAAGCTAAAACACAACTAAGTAAAAGACAAAATACTTTTTTAGACTTCGTTCACCACGTCTATCCAGGCTATAAAGTAGGAGCACACCATGCTAAACTTGCAAAAATATTTGAAGAAATCGCTCAAGGAAAGAAAAAAAGAGTTATCGTTAATATTGCCCCACGACACGGTAAGTCTGAACTTATATCATATCTGGCACCGGCTTGGTTTTTGGGTAAGTACCCGCACAAGAAAGTTATTATGGCCTCTCACACAGCTGATCTCGCGGTTAACTTCGGCCGTAGAGTTAGGAATCTTGTCGGTTCTGAACCGTATCAAGAAATCTTTCCGGCAGTTAGCCTCCAAGCTGACAGTAAATCTGCGTCTAGGTGGGGAACTAATTATAACGGTGAGTATTTTGCTATTGGTGTTGGCGGTGCTCTCGCCGGTCGTGGTGCAGATCTATTCATAATTGACGATCCTCACTCTGAGCAAGACGCTAAACTAGGCAAAGCAGAGGTTTTTCTTCCGGCTTGGGAATGGTTTCAATCAGGTCCTATACAACGGCTAATGCCAGGCGGAGCAATCATAGTGGTTATGACTCGTTGGTCTAAATTAGACCTTACAGGACAGATAGTTAACCAAATGATTAAGAATGATGACGTAGATGACTGGGAAGTGGTAGAGTTTCCAGCTATAATTGAAGATGCAGCGGGTAATCCCGCATCTTTATGGCCTGAGTTTTGGCCTTTAGAAGAATTAGAGAGTAAAAGAGCGGCACTAGATATTAGATACTGGAACGCGCAGTACATGCAGAACCCAACTTCGGAAGAAGGGGCTCTTATTAAGAGAGAATGGTGGAATATATGGGAAGAAGAAGATCCTCCGCACTGTGAATTTACTATAATGACGTTAGATGCTGCTCAAGAAAAGAATAACAGGGCTGATTACAATGCGTTAACTACGTGGGGTGTATTTTTTAACGAAGAAACAAATAATTACGCTATAATACTACTTAATGCAATAAAACGACGATTAGAATTCCCTGAATTAAAGGCTTTGTGTATTGAAGAGTATAATGATTGGCAACCTGACGCTTTTATAGTAGAGAAAAAATCTAATGGTGCAGCGCTTTACCAAGAATTTAGAAGAATGGGAATTCCAGTGGGTGAGTTCACTCCAGGGAAAGGCCAAGACAAAATAAGTCGGGTAAATGCAGTATCTGATTTGTTTAGCGGGGGTGTAGTATGGGCTCCCGATAGACGATGGGCACATGAAGTAATAGAAGAATGTAATGATTTTCCAAGTGGGGCTAATGATGATTTAGTTGACTCCACAACACTAGCTTTAGCTCGGTTTAGGCAAGGTGGATTTATTCGCTTGCCAACTGATGAAGATGATGATATACAGATGTTTAAAGGCCGTAAAAATAAACGGCTTTATGCATTATAATAGAGAAAAAAACTTATGAAAGGTGTTAAACATTATACAAAAGACGGAAAAGAACATAAAGGTTCAACTCATAAGATGTCAGATGGTACATTACACACAAATAAAGCTCACACCAAAACATCAAAAAAATTAGTACATTTTAAAGACTTATCACAAGCAGCAAAAAAAAGAGCTAAAGGATAAAATTATGGCAGACGTAGATAAAGGACTATATGCAGCTCCAGTTGGAATAGATGAAGCAGCAGTCGAAGAACAGGCTATTGAAATAGAGATAGAAGATCCTGAAAAAGTTACTATTGGTATTGGTGATACTGAAATAATTATTGACCCCGATGCTATGGAAGATGATGAGTTTAATGCTAACTTAGCTGAAGAGTTATCTGAGAAATACATGGCGGAGCTGTCAAGTGATTTACTTGAAGATTTTAGTAATGATGTTAACTCAAGAAAAGACTGGCTTGAAACTTATGTTGATGGATTAGAATTATTAGGACTTAAAATAGAAGAAAGATCTGAACCATGGGAAGGCGCATGCGCTGTTTACCACCCACTACTCTCCGAAGCACTTGTTAAATTCCAAGCTGAAACAATGATGGAAACTTTTCCCGCTGCAGGCCCGGTGAAAACTTCTATTATAGGCAAAGAAACTCCCGAATGTATTGAAGCATCTCAGCGTGTACAAGAAAATATGAATTACCAACTCATGGACAAAATGCCAGAGTATAGACCGGAGCATGAAAGAATGTTATGGGGTTTAGGATTAGCAGGTAATGCATTTAAGAAAGTTTATTATGACCCAGCTCTCGAACGTCAAGTATCTATATTTGTTCCAGCTGAAGATATGGTTGTACCTTATGGAGCTTCTAATTTAGAAACAGCGGAGCGTGTAACTCATGTTATGCGTAAGACAGAACAAGAAATTCACAAATTACAACAAATGGGATTTTACCGAGATATAGAACTTGGTGAACCTAGCTATGACTTAGATGAAGTAGAGAAAAAAATCGCGGAGCAAATGGGATTCGATGCTACTAATGATGATCGATATAAAATATTAGAGATGAATGTTAACCTTGATTTAGAAGGTTATGAAGACGAAGATGATGGAGAACAAACCGGTATAGCTAGACCTTATATTGTAACTATTGATAAAGGCACATCTGAAATATTATCTATTAGACGTAATTGGAACCAGTCTGATAGTTTGAAAAAAAGACGTGAACACTTTGTTCATTATGGTTACATTCCAGGATTTGGTTTCTATTGCTTTGGACTAATTCATCTTATTGGTGGTTTTGCTAAATCCGGAACAATGCTTCTACGACAGTTAGTTGATGCAGGTACACTATCAAACTTACCCGGCGGATTTAAAGCTAGAGGTTTACGAATCAAAGGAGATGACACACCAATTGGCCCAGCTGAATGGCGAGATGTTGATGCTCCTTCTGGTTCACTGCGTGATAACTTAATGCCTCTTCCTTACAAAGAACCAAGCCAAGTTCTTGCACTATTAATGGATAAAATTATTGACGAAGGTAGAAGATTTGCCTCTGCTGCAGATATGAAAGTATCCGATATGAATGCTAACTCTCCAGTAGGTTCAACTCTAGCAATACTAGAGCGAACTTTAAAAGTAATGTCAGCTGTAAATGCTCGTATATACTATTCTATGAAGAAAGAGTTTGGATTACTTAAGAATATAATCAGAGACTATACAGATCCTGATTATAAATATGATCCTTCAACAGGAACGCCCGGTGCTAAACAAGATGACTACAATAAAGTTAATCTTATACCTGTAGCTGATCCTAATGCAGCAACAATGGCGCAGAAAGTTGTGCAATACCAAGCAGTTATGCAGATGGCACAGCAAAACCCTGCGATTTATGATTTACCTGAACTAAATAAACAAATGCTTCAAGTGTTAGGTGTTAAAAATATAGATAAACTTATACCTGATGAAGATGATGTTAAACAAGTAGATCCTGTTTCTGAAAATATGAACATTATTACAAGTAAACCAGTCAAAGCTTTTCTTGATCAAGACCACGAGGCTCATATAAAAGTACATATGTCGTTTTCTAATGATCCTAAGATTAGACAAATTGTAGGGCAAAGCACCAAAGCGCCCATAATTCAATCCGCAATGGAAGCACATATGGCAGAACATGTTGCGTTCCAGTATCGTTTAGAAATTGAAAAACAACTAGGAGTACCTCTTCCTCCGGTAGATGAGGTTTTACCAACTGATATTGAAAATGATATTGCAAGACTTACTGCAGCTGCCAGCGAGAAATTGTTACAAGCTAACCAATCGGAGGCTTCACAAGAAAAAATACAACAACAACAAAAAGATCCTATTGTTCAAATGCAACAAAAAGAGCTTGAGATAAAACAATTAGAAGTACAGGCTAAAAATAAAAAAATGACTGATGACACTGCTTTAGATCAAGCACGATTAGAATTAGATCGAATGAAAATTGAATCGACTGAACGTATTGAAGGAGCTAAATTAGGAGCTGGTGATAAAGAACGCCAAGCTAAACAATTATTTGAAGGAGCTAAATTAGGACAAGCAGGCACCTTAAAAGGCGAAGACCTTAAGCTCCGGCAAGAAGAATCTAAGCTGCGTAATGCAACTGAGGTAGATGTAACTAAACTTAAGGATGAAACTCAACTAAATATAAAGGAATAAAAAATGGTTAAGGAAACGTTAATGCTTCTATCAACCCAGATAGAGGAAAGACGCAAAGAAATGTTAGAAAGTATGGGTAGGGGAACTGATAAATTTGAAGCTTATCAACATGCATGCGGAGAAGTTCGTGGGTATATGATGGTTCAATCTATGATTTCCGAAGCTCTTCGAGCTCATGAAAAAGGTGAAGAAGACTTTGATTCTACACCTACTGATAGTGTAGTTCAAATAGATTCAAAAAGGGGCAAAAAATGAATACCACTATTGCTACCCCAGACAAAAAAATAGTCTCTATATCTGGAGACCCAATTAAATCTAAAATTACAACAACCAAAGATGGCAAGAAAGTATCAGGTGATGAAGCTATTGCAAAACTAGCAACTCAACTACCTGATGTTAAAGGCTATCGACTTTTATGTATTGTTCCTGAAGCAGAGGAAACATATGAAGGAGGTATTGTAAAATCTGCTGATGTTAAGAAGATCGAAGAAGGAGCAACTGTATGTTTATTTGTTATGCAGTTAGGCGATTTAGCTTACAAAGATAAAGCAAGATTTCCAGAAGGCCCGTGGTGTAAAGAAGGAGACTTTGTTATTACCCGTGCTTACGCAGGCACTAGGATTAAAATTCACGGAAAAGAATTTCGCATTATAAACGACGACACCGTAGAAGCAGTAGTTGATGACCCACGCGGATATGAACGCGCTTAAAAAGTCAGAACGTGTTTTAGAATATAACCGAGAATGGAAACGTAAAAATAGAATAAAAATGTTAGCACAAAGAAAACTTTATCGCGAAGCTAACAAAGATAAACAAAAAGAATATTATAAAGTATACAGGCTAAATAATTTAGATAAAGAAGTTATAAGAAATAAAGCTTGGGCTTTAAATAATCCTGATAAAAAAAGAGCTAAACACTCTTTAAGAAGAGCAAGAGTTAAAAAAGTAAATGATATTAAAACATTAGCAGATAGGAAACAATTAGTAGATTTATTTAAACAAGCTTTAAAACGTGAAGAAGAAACTGGGTATGAATGGCATGTAGACCATACTATCCCAATAACTAAAGGAGGCAGACATTGCCTCACAAACCTTCAGGTAGTTCCAGCAAAATGGAATTTATCTAAAGGCAACCGACACGAACGAAAGTTCGTATACGCAACCAAGGAGAAATAGCATGGCCGAAATAATAAATGAAGTGCCCGACGACGAAGAAATGACCGGCGGTGAAGTAGAAGTAAATTTAGAAAACAAAGAATCAAAAGAGATTGAAAAATCAACAGCAGATGTTGAACGCGTTGAACCTCAAAAAACAAAACAAGAAGAAATGTTTGAAATTGAAGAAGAGGACGACACGCCCCCTGCAGATAGAGGCAAAGATCCTTTACCAGAGGATATGGTTGAGACTCTTGAAAACGACACTCTTGAAGGCTATTCTGAGAGAGTTAAACAGCGAATGTCACAGCTTAAAAAAGTATGGCACGATGAAAGACGAGCTAAAGAAGAAGCTACTCGTGAAAAGGAAGAAGCTGTTAAATATGCTCAAACTATTAATGAGCAAAATAAAAAACTTAAAACTACTTTAAGTTCAGGCGAAGAAGACTATATTAAAACACTAATATCTTCTTCTGAAAAAGAACTTTCTTTAGCTAAACGAGACTACCGAGAAGCTTATGATTTGGGGGATACAGACAAAATAATTGAAGCTCAAGCGTTAATGAATAGCGCTCAAATGAAGCTGCTTCGAGCTCAAGAAGTAAAACCTCAATTTAAAGCTTCACAAGAAACTGAAAATAGTGTAGAGTTAACGCAACAAAATACTAACCCCAATATACCTAAACCGGATAGTCGAGCACAAGCTTGGCAAGATAAAAATCAATGGTTTGGACGAGATGAGGAGATGACTAGCCTTGCTTTGGGTTTGCATGAAAAACTAGTTAGAAGTGGGATTAATCCTTCTTCGGATATGTATTACCATCGTATTGATGAGACGATGCAAAAACGATTCCCTGAGAACTTTGAGGGAAACTCGTTGGAACCGGAAAAACCGAGCCAACGCAAACCTTCTAATGTAGTAGCACCGGCAACGCGTAGTACCGCGCCTAAAAAAGTACGCTTATCACGAACACAAGTTGCTTTAGCTAAAAAGCTTAAGTTAACCCCGGAGCAATACGCACGAGAAATTTTTAAATTGGAGAACGCAAATGGATAAGGCAACAGAAAGTAACACAATAAAAAGAACTGACCGAGAAATGGAAAATAGAGAAAGTAAGGTTAAAGAATGGAAGCCAGCAAGTTCGCTACCAGAATTTAATCAGAAAGCTGGATGGTCTTATAGATGGGTTAGGAGCTCTTTATTGAATGAGCCTGATAACATGAACGTTTCTGCAAAAATGCGTGAAGGCTGGGAACCGGTAAAACATTCGGAACACCCAGAGATTCAATTAGCGGCAGACCCTAATTCACAATACAAAGACGGTATTGAAATTGGTGGTGTGCTATTATGTAAAATCCCTAAAGAATTAATGGAACAACGTCAAGCTTATGTAGACAAAGCAACAAGGCAACAAACGGAGGCAGTTGATGCGCAATACATGAATCAAAACGATCCACGTATGCCTAAGTTCGCTGAAGGTCAAGAGACTGGCAATTCTAAGTTTGGTAAGGGAAATAAATAAGGAGAAATATCATGGCAACAGTTGCAGCCCCATACGGGTTAAGAGCAATAAACCACATCGGTGGTACGCCTTACGCGGGTTCTACTCGCTTACTCCCTATTACTTTAACAGCACAAAACGGTAATCCAGCAGTAGTTAATGCTACACCCATTTTTAATGGCTCTGTAGTTAGTTTAAATGCTTCTGGTACAGTAATCGTTACACCAACTGATGGTAACTCAGGTGGTGGTGGTGCTCCAGCGGCAGCATTTGGAGCCGGAGTAATAGGAGTTTTTGTAGGATGTACTTTTACAGACCCAATTTCGGGTAATTTAACATTTGCACAATCATGGACAGGTAATGCAGCAACAGATGCGAAAGCGTATGTTATTGACGACCCAGAAGTGGCTTATCAAATACAATCAGCAGGACAAATTACTAACCTTGAATTAGGCGAAAACTTTTACTTTAATGCAGCACAAACAGGCAACGCAACTACAGGAAATTCTACAACAGCAGCAACGGTTGTAGGTAATTTTGCTGTAACAGCAGGGTTTGCGTTTAGGCTTGTAGATTTTGTAGAAGGTCCAACATCCACAGTCGGCGATGCATTTACAGATTTAATTTGTAAGTTCAACGCAGGTATTCACTCATACAATAACGCTACAGGCGTTTAATTAAGGAGAATTAAACATGGCAATTTCAAGAGCCCAGCTCCTTAAGGAGTTATTACCAGGACTTAACGCTTTATTCGGTTTAGAATATGCGCGTTACGGAGAAGAGCATAAAGAGATTTACGAAACTGAATCTTCAGACCGCTCATTCGAAGAAGAAACAAAACTAGCTGGCTTTGCAGCCGCACCTCTGAAAAATGAGGGAGCAGCTATTGCGTATGACAACGCACAAGAAGCTTTTACAGCTAGATACAACCACGTAACAATTGCTTTAGGCTTCAGTTTGACTGAAGAAGCAGTTGAAGATAATCTATACGATAGTCTTTCAGCTCGTTATACTAAAGCTCTTGCTCGTTCGATGGCAAACACTAAGCAAGTTCGTGCAGCTAATGTTTTAAACAATGGCTTCAATGCAGCTTTCTTAGGTGGCGATAATGTATCATTATTTGGCCAAAACGCCGGAGGTATTGCTAATCACCCTACGGTGGCTGGTGGTACAAACTCAAACAGACCAGCAGTTGGTGTGGATTTATCTGAGGCAGCACTAGAAGCCGCAGTTATTCAAATCGCAGCTTGGACTGATGAACGTGGTCTATTAATCGCGGCTAAACCTCGCAGATTAGTTATTCCACCAGCACTACAATTTGTTGCAACTCGTTTATTAGATACTCAGCTTAGACCGGGTACTGCTGATAACGATATTAATGCAATGAGAACTAATGGATCTATTCCAGAAGGTTATTCAGTAAATCACTTTTTAACTGATGCGAATGCATTCTTCTTAACTACTGATGTACCTAATGGTATGAAGCATTTCGAAAGAACACCATTAACTACATCTATGGATGGCGATTT
>Ga0209091_10001192_pt1 | contig 23292 bp, 17 predicted proteins | sample ArcticOcean_MG_C_6_FD_187438 | JGI IMG/M metagenome (GOLD analysis project Ga0209091, IMG submission 187438) | Marine microbial communities from western Arctic Ocean - ArcticOcean_MG_CB8_128 (SPAdes) (version 2) | ecosystem: Environmental > Aquatic > Marine > Oceanic | place: Arctic Ocean...
GAAATTACGGTCGACCAAATATATGCTGGACATTACACCGATAACACAGAGAAAACAAGTACAACATATGTAACACAAGACGGGTACAATGTCTACGTCGAGCGAGTAGGTCAGCCAACGTTGCAATATGATCTGCAAACGGACGCAAAAATTGAACTCCTGCAAAATATGCATCGACTTTCGTATGTCAACGATGCAATTGTTCGAAGGGGGTGGTACATTTCAAACGTGTACGGAAATAGTTATGTAGAACAGTTCCACAATTCAGTTACAGTGTATCGAACATCAGACCACAAGCATCTGTTCCCAATTGGTACGGTCATGCGAACAACAGACGAAGGGCCGTGGAAACACACAATCAGAAATATACTCAACGAAACGAACCAAGATCGCTGCAAACTAATGTGCTTGGAAAACAAAGAGTGTACTGGGTTTGCTTTTGACGAAAACATTGACAGTGGCCAACACAAGTGTAAACTGTACGACCAATCTCATTTGTACGGTTGTCATACCAAAGTCAAACACGGGTGGAAATCGTGGGAGTGTTTGAGGAAGGAAACGGACACCCTCGTTCCAAGACAAACAGAATTTTATTGTAACCAACAATCAATACTAAACCCTGTATCGAGGGATCCACAATCATCTGGACTGTTTGTAAATACCGGTCCACGAATTGGGCAACTTCTTAACATAAACCCAGACACAAAAACCGATATTAACGGGGGGTTTGATATATGTAGAGTAGTTGGTGAAACGATGACAGGAACGGGAGGTAACTGTATTGATACTTCAATTATACATTCCACACCATGTGATTTATTGGAGATTTTTGTTATCGCTGGTACGTTGACTGAAACACAGTTGTTTCGCGACGATACTATTGATAACAGTGTTCAACAGGCGCCGTCTTTTACATCCAACAATTATATATTTACTACGTCGCGTGAAATCTGTCAAGGGGACACCAAAATTCAAGAGGATCATTCCTGTCTACAATACGCTGTCCAAAGTAGTCCACCCTTGACATACGAAGACTACTGCCCGATTGTCAACTCCACCGACGTCGAAATGTATTGTACCGTAGACGAAGCTGAAACAGACAGGCAGGTTACCATGCGCAGTGAAAATGAATGTAGGCGCAGTCGAACGTGTAGATTCGTATGTTACCGGAACAATGGTAAAATTGGGTTTGGTTACCAGGACACAAATTCATGTGGTATTTGCGAAGCGTTAGGGCACGAAAACAGGCGCATGCTTGTACAAAAACCACCAGGGTGGTTGAGTTCGCAGTTCTACTGCGGAACGCATCGTCTGCCAGAGCAATTCGATTTGACAGTCGGTGAACTGCAAATACAAACACCCATATATGGACCTCATTGTCCTTGTATTGTTGATAATTCTGGGTACACTTGTCGTTGTGCACCAACTGACACCAATCCTTTCAAACCGGACATATTGGATAAAAATGCCAAAGATGCATGGGGCTGTAGCGGACACGGCTCATGTAGCAATATATTGCCCAAATGTGACTGTGACGTAGGCTATGAGTGGAGAGCAACAGGCGATGGTTTTACGTGTCGAGAGTGTATTGGGGAGACAACTCGAACAAATCTTGGACAACCTTATTGTGTGCCGACCGAAAACACCAGACGACGACTTATACCGATTACGTGTCCCAAAGACACGTACAAGGATGGAGATGAATGTCTTTTGTGTCCGTTTGGTATGGTGACGAAAGGTCACAGGTACACTACTCTCTGTCGTCATATATTGGAACCGTTTCACCATCTTCATCGGGCATGCGATTCAAATGTTACATGTACCAGATGGAACCACCACCGTTGTACATATATCAAACAAGAAGAGGTAAATCACGGTGGTTCCAAGCGCGCCGACTGTGTATGTGAACATGGCTATATGTGGGATAACCAAGATTTTACAGTCGACGGGATATTCTTACCTCCAAGGAATTTGCACGAGTGCCAAGGTAAATGCACTTGCAAACAAAAGGCATAAAAAAATGGCAAGAGTCTCAACATCACTTACATAGAACATTAATAATAGAACTACAACAATTTAAACACATGACATATTGGTATACACATCGCTGTAAGGGGTAACTACATTGAATTCTCTGTTGGTATCACTTTTTTGGTCGTCATCTTCTTGGTCGTCATCTTCGTTGTCATCTTTGTTGCCATCATCGTTGTTGTCATCTTCGTTGTTGCCAATATCTGTTTCATCTGTATCTTTGTGCTTTATTGTACCTTCGTATGTTATTGACTTGCCGATCTGTATATAACACATAGTTAAAACACCAATCAATAATACATGAATAAGAATCCATATTTTCAAGCGAATATGAATACAGCATTTATCGTCTTGTTCAAGGAACCATGTATCTGTGCCATTTATTAATCTAGTTATTGCCTCTTTGACCTCACCGTCCCACTTGTCAGCTTCGCTCGTTAAATGAACACATTCTTTGTCAATCCACCACATATTACGTACAGCAATATAATTAAGTTACAAGATTACAAAATTTTTGAATCTGGTTCAAATTATTTGATATTTTTGAAACCATAATCTTTATCATAAGAAATATTTGATTTTTTCACTCAAAAAAAAAAATTTGAACCAGAGTAATAAAAGAAAGTGTCAATTGCATCAACTTTTTGTTTTTGTTTCATTAAATCAGTATAATACATGAATATTACCTGCATAAATTATAAATGTATCCATTTGTTAACATTTTTTACAGTGCGGGTATTGTAGCTTTAGGTATTTTTGGTTACCGATTGTCATTGCTGATTGAATCAGGTACTCAAGTATTGGACTCTGCTTTAGAGCCATGTATGCACGGAACACAATTTATTGGAGAGTCGTGTGATTGTACCGATACACCTTTTGTAGGCAAGTTTTGTTCTGACTGCAACTGTACAAACGGTGGTGCCTGCAAGGTAACAAGCATAACTACACCAATGTCCGGTTTGTACGGCTGCGCTTGTCCCAATCGAAGGTTTGGAACCATGTGCGACGAATGCAATGCTGGTGGTATTCTATGCAACGAAAGTTGTTTTGAAAACTTTTACGGTGACCGGTGCAACACATTCTGTACAAATACGTCTACTTGCGCAGGACATGGTGAATGTGACCACCGTTCCGGTACATGTAACTGTGACGAAGGTTGGTATGATGGTGAAATATCGTGCGAAAGACCGTGCCCTAGAACAAACGATGGTATATGTGACAATCACGGACAGTGTTACATTCCTGCTAATCCAACCTCGCAACTAAGTTGTGTTTGCGATAGCGGATGGGTGGGTGACAAATGTGAGTTACCTTGTCCTGGTGGTATGACTTGCACTGATGGTAATGGTGTGTGTTCCGTACTGGACGGTGTTGCGGTATGTACTTGCAACGACGGGTTCAAGGGAGAAGGTTGTAGCAAAATTTGTCCTGGAAATTTGCGATGTTCAGGACACGGTACATGCAAAGAACAAAACGGCGAGGCTGTGTGCGAATGTTCAGGTGGCTACAAAGGTATTGCTTGCACGTGCAGCCAAGAAAGTTGTGGAGTTGGGACATGCGACGAGGATATTAATACAGGTGAGGCTACATGTACTTGCAATGGGAATTACGAAGGGTTAAAATGTGATACATGCAAAGAATCTTTTTACGGAGACGAGTGTACAAAACAGTGCAACGACGATAACTGCAAATATGGAACATGTACAACCGATGGAAATTGTAAATGTTGGACGTATCAGAACACAAGACAAGATTGGTCGGGAATCGAATGTGACCGATGCAGCCCAAACTATTACCCGCTAGCAACACAGCCACCGGCTTCGAAAGAATGTTACTTGTTTCGCAATGCAAATTATTGTGGTCAATATGGTACTGTTCAACACGACGGAACGTGTCTGTGTCAAGGTCAATTTACAGGTAACTTCTGTGATAGGTGCAAGACAAACTACTTTGGTCCGTTGTGTACGGTCTACTGCGATGCAACGACGTGTGGTCCAGGTACATGCAACGAAGAAGCAACGGATGCAAGACCATGCAGTTGTCCGAAAGGTAAATATGGAATGTACTGTCAACTAGGTTGTTTTTCTGTCAACGGTGAAGAATGCAACGGGCACGGGGAATGCAATCAATTTGAACACGCATGGTGGGACAACGATGGAACACTTGTGGCGAATTTGCTACCGCCACAATGTTCCTGTACCTCTCGCGAAGACGATACATTGGACCTTTTCTATGGTGAAAGATGTGATGTCAAATGTCCTAGAGCAAATAATCAACAATGCAACGCCGACATAAACGTATGCCTTGTATTAACATACGAAGAGGTTGGTGGAATACAAACCTCGTGCAAGCGCGATGATGAATGCAAGTGGTGGGAACAACAAGCCGACGCCGGTATTCGAATAGGTCGAGATGATTTTTGCGACTTCATGCCATCACAACTTCAAGAAGACCCAAGTTGTCGATTAGTTTGGAAGACCACGATGCTAAAGTATTGCAACAGTCTTGTACAATCTACCATTTGTTTGTTCAAATTTGAATTGCCAGGCATGGAAGGTTGCGTAATCGATGCACCTCAACCCGGAAGTGGGCTCGGAGATGAATGCGATGGTGGTTTGTCTGGTATCGACGTTTCAACGCCGAGACAAGATATTGACGAAATTGCAGAAGAGTGCTGGGAACAAACAAATCCACAATTTGATTGCAGCAATGTCCCACAGACAACACAAGTTCCATTGGCCAGAGAACTGAATGGACAGACTATATCGGTGTGGTTGTCGGAAACAGACCCTGTGCCAGTTCAAATACAACAACTGCAACCGGCGGGAGAGTATGATGTTATTACGATCGACGCGTGGGATAAATTAGATACAAAATACAAACCATTCTACGTTAGAAATTGTCTGGGGTTTGGTCGATCCAAAAATGCCTACTTCACGGATTGGAAGGCTGCGTACAGGTACGCTAGAGACACGGACTGTTATTTGGATATATACGCAGATTTCTATTTCGGCAACCCGATTAACGCCGCAGATGTATTTGATACGTGCGATGATTATAATCTGTACCAGAATTGCATTGACCAAGCGACCAGTCTGCCAGCTACAACCAACATGTCACAAACAATTATTGACACTCAACCGGTCCGACTTGATTTTGATATCACCGAATGTGGTGCGGCAAATGGGTGTATAATAGGCTTGGATACCCTGTTTGTTGTAGATGTAGACAACAACCAAATACAAATTGATTACAACAACAGTGACCTTGTTACTATACCACGTACAACAGGAATGAATGCAATTCAATTCCTGTTTAATTTGGTTGCAAAATCAGTTGTCATCGTAACAATGGAAACATACGGCAAATTGGACAACTTGGACAGTGTAGATATTAAAATTAACAGCAGAAATATAACATACGACAACATAGACGTTGAACTTCCACAACAGTGGACTTTGTCCACCCGAGTGCCGACAAGGATTGTGTATAGCAACGATTGTAATCCTTCTTTTGTTCGCTTGCAAGAAAATGTCAAAGTAAACGAAATCATGACTGAATGCGCTATATTGAATAATTGGAACCAAGACTACAAAAATGCACTGGGCTACTGTCAAAAATTAGAGACGTATCCCACATGTACTTCCTCTCTTACTGAAGATAATAAAGATAAATGCATGCAATTTTATCGTCGTTTCAGCACAGTGGAATGTACGAAAACTGCAATTACCATCAGCAGAGACAACTGGTTGGAACACGATCGTAACAAAACAAGAATGATAGGAGAAACAGTTGTATGGAACAAAGAATGCCAAACTCCGACAGACATAGTAGCAAGTGATATTGTACCTGGTGAGTGTGCAGCCAACTGGTTGCAGGTAGACTGGGAACACCAGTGCAAACACACACTTCTTGGCAATGGAAGCTGTAGTCGATTGTCGTGCAATTGCAAAGAAGTGGGAACAACTGGACCAAGTTGTAGTTTAAGCTGTCGTGTTGACCGTTTCAGTTCTCCGTGCGGGGAAGCGTCGGGAAACGGAATGTGCGAGGTTGATCAATCCAGTTCAAAAATGCCCATGGCGGGACAAGCTGCTATTGGTATATGTGATTGTACCTCTGGTGGTGATAAAATGAATGCATGTGAACCGAGTTGTGAAGAGGTTGATTGCCACAAAGAGGAATATTTTTTTACAAGTTGCAATGTCAACAATGCTTCCGAGTGTATCAACATAACTGGTGCAACATCTTACTGCAGTGGCCAAGAAACGTGTACAGCATTGCCTTCGTTCACATTTTTTGAACAATACAAAGGATTAGTTTCCGGGAAAGAGGTTGATTTTGAAAGAAAAACTCGTCAAAAGGTTGATACTTTAAAACAATTAAAAAAGATTAACGAGGATGACTTTTGGCCAATTCTCCGATACCAAGGCCAGGCGTTGTTCAGTACCTTTCTGGGCACACCGCTACAGAAATGGAGAAACAACCCAGAAAATTTCGATTGTCAGTACAACAAATGCGATGCATGGGATGTAGATACTGCTATGCTTTTTGGTGCATCGGTTACACGTATGGGTCCGCTGACAAACAAACTCTGTCCCGGGATGACGGATAGGCAGTTACCGTGCAACGAACGAGGTGCATGTGATGCAATTACAGAATATTGTACATGTGTTCGCGCTCGCACGGATATGCTAGGAAATATTATACACGGTACTGAACCTCTGACAGACGAATCGTTGTCGGGGTACAGAGGAATCGACTGTGGTATGGTGTGTCCCGGGTATAACGAGAAAACACACAGTTTGGAAAATGTATGTTTTGGTCACGGTACTTGTGTAGTCAGAGACATAAACGGCAAAACTGAGATCGGTTGCAATTGCGAAATCGGTTGGGTAGATTCAGACGGTGGACCGTGTACCCTGCAGGCTCCGTTCAACAACGAAACAAATCAGTACTGTTCCAACCGACCTTCGTCGATAATGATAACTGAAACTTTGGAGCGCAACCAATTGTATTTTGAGTATGGTCGGCAAAAATTGTTGGAAGATGTTGCAGAGAAGAATTTAGCTGGGTTGGGACCTTCAAAAGGATTTGCAACATTGAATTTCTACTACGATTATGAAAAAATTGACTACAAAAATTTTAACATTTCGGATGGTCTGCTACGTCAAAGAAACAACATTATGTACTTGACCGAATTGTTCTCTGTGGTAGAAGGATTTGAAGAAGTTATTGGGTTACAGTGTGGGAATCTGACAAATATCAGTGCAACCAACTGTAGGTGCTCTGATTGCTTGTGCTACTCGGTAGTCGAATTGCAATGCTACCAAGCCAAATCGAGTCGAGAATTCGTTGTCAACAACATGGCAGTGGCGTCGTTCAACTTTGAGACAAATCCAAGCGAAAAATATACTCCGACTAATTTAAACGAATGCACACCCGGTCAAGTAAACGCATACTACGATATTACGTCGACATCCGCACCAGTCGTTCAAGTCGCCATATGCGATGGGTGTGAGGACGATTTGCACAAATTTGCTGGTACCGACTGTTCTTTCTGTAAAAAACACTGGGGAGGTGGACCTAATTGCAATAGTGAAGATGCTCAACTATCGAGAAACAAGTGTAATGCTTACCAGGGTTGCGTGTGGTTGTACGGAGAGTGCAAGTTTGATAACATGGGTATTCAAGAACTCAAGTGCACACAAGAGTGTCCAAGAGATAGTAGTGGACAGATTTGTTCAGGAAACGGGCAGTGTCAATGGGGAACGCTGTTGAAACCAAGTTGCTTGTGTGGTCAAACGGAACTCCACACAATGATGCCTTCCAACAATAACTTCTACATATGGGAAAGAGATGTATTGTACAACCAAGCAACATTTCGTTCAACTTCCGTCGTCGCCACAAAGGTCTACAACTATGCGGACAATACCTGTTCATCCTGCAGAGAAGGTTACGTTGGAACTGACTGCATTTTTGTGTGCAATTTTTGTCTTTTCAACGGACAGTGCGACAACAACGCAATGTCAGGTGTAAATCCATGTGTTAATTGTGGGCTGAACAACAACGATAAATTGAATCCTCAAGAGGGTTGTTTGGCGTACGGTTTTCATCTATCGGATCCGTTGCCCAAACAGACTGGACGTCGTAGGTTAACTACTAACATTGTACAAGATGTCATGAACTACATGAAAGAAGCTATTCACGCCGAAACAATACACTTGTTTGCGACCGAATTCAGTAAATGTGTGTGGGGCCGTCAGCCAGAAGGTATCAAAGAAAGAGAGTGTGGCGGCAGTGGGGTACCTGAAGTCTTTTCGAAGGTAACGACGTTGTTTCACAAGGATGTATTTCCACAGGAATGCAGTGATGCTTTGACAGGATTAGATGTTCATCCAATAGTATTCGAAGGAAACGTATTTTGCGTGAGACCAATATCGGACACTTCTGTTACACCGATGCATGATATATGCCGACTGACCGAGGACAATCAAAATATTATGGTTGACGGTCACCTCGTTCTTCCATGCAACAATATTCCAGATACTACCTATTTTGACGTGGAAGTTGGAACAACATGTAAGTCCAAACAAAACGATCAAGACATTTTGACCTTACCTTACGCACAGCTGGATATTACTAAAATACCAGATGACATAAGAAACAGAAGAATAGACTTTGTAGAATTCTACGAACACACGACAAAGTCCACATTAGACTACCAACTAGTTGAAGAGTGGGAGGCTTCGGGTGAATTTGGAAACAACAATCAATATTCATTGCGAGATAGATCTTTGTTAAATTCAGTTGCCTTTTTGGACAATCACCGATCCATAGAAATATTTGGTCACGTAGAAGGTCGATCTATACCGACATTTGAAGATTGTTATTTTGTAGCGACAGCAATGTCGTTCGAACCAGTTTACGGTATTAGTGGAATATCGAAAGGAGAACTTGTTACCGCAAACAATTTGTTTGGTCAAATTTGTAATATTGATATCGAAACAAATCGTTTCTGGTGGGGGAACGATGTAAGGGAACCTAATATTACGTTACAGTTGCCATATTTGAACTATACGTTATTTTTCCAAGCAACACAAAAAAGAACTGATTGTCCTCCAGATGAACTGCAGGTCAGAAGCTCGCTCCGATACCACTGGACAAAAGAAATAACTCCTATTTCCAGAATAGATTGCATGCGTGGTGGTGGTGTTCTGGATTTTCTTCCAATCTTCATGTCCAATACGGTCCTTGTTAATTTTCCGTCTATTTTCTACCATGAACAACTTGAATTGGGGACTTGTACACACACAAACCCACCACTTGTACTGGACCACAATGCTTTCAACATGACTGTACTACTGTGTGACCAAAATTATCTTGCAATGGAACCATTGGCACACGCCGACTGCGATGTTAACGGTGGCAGTGGGGTCAAAGTACAACAAATTGTATCAGCAACATACGACAATTGTTTGGACTGCATGGAAATACCATGCCAGGCAGCAGAGGGAGACGTATTTCTGGTGCTGGAAAACAACGAAAATTACAATTCCAACTACGATTACGACTTTTTGCTCTCGGTCTACACAAATAACAAAGGCGTGGTGAATAATCTGAAATGTTTTATTCCTATAGCTTTCACGTAGAAGTACAGTTGTATTTTATTTACAATGTAGTAACAGCAGTTGCCAGCTCTAAAGCAGCTTCTTTGTTCTCTTGTACAAAATAAAGATGATGAAATTGCAACAAAATTGCTGCTCTGTTATCTCTTGCGGTATTACTATCGTTGGCTGTTAATTCAAACAACAGAATCTTTTCACTGTCAGGCAAACGAACTGTTGCATGCGCAATCACTTTGTTTGCGAATATTGTTAATTTAAAATCAGCAATGTCACGAAACAAATATTTTGCTAATATTTTCATACTTGGTACCAGTTGTAAATTGTAATTTGACACTACACGAGCTACATGGTCGGTCATTTTATAATTGCTGATTTGGTATTATACACAAAATCGTACACATAGTATAAAGTATAAAGACTGCAACTGTGCATTGCAAAAAGAACAAATGGAAACAATTATGTACATTATGATGGCAGTTGCATTTATGTTATTGGCTGTAATATGTGGTTTGTGTTGGGGTGGTATAAACATGGGTGACCAAACAATTCATACAAAACTGGAAGAGATCAACGAAACCGATACACTTTGTGGAGAAAACAAACATAATCAACCAAAGTTCACTTTGGTAGACAGTGATGCGAGTGAAGAGGAAAAGAGTGAAGAGGAAAACGACGAAACATCGCTAGAACGCCAAATTTAATCAAATAAAATATATTTTATTATGCATCACTGTATGTATTACTTGTAAATTTTTTAGCTCCTTTTGGTCTACCAACTAATTCTGACAGCGGCGTTCTGTCGTCTCCAATTCCACCGAAGGCACATGCCATAAAAAAATGCAGAGCTTGAAATAAATTGCCACAGAACATTGCCAATAAGTATCCTCTACGAACTTCTTTGTCTGAACCTTCGTCTTCGCGCAATAACCAAAAACCTACAGCAAAAGCAGCATAAAATATTACCGCTCCCAAAGTTGTTAGAAGAGGTGTACAAATGTTTGCACCAGACTTACCCTTGTAAAAATACGTAATTGCTGTGGGTGTGGACCAAAAACGAGTGTACCAATAAGTCCCCAGTGTCATGGTAATAATATAAGTAAGTAGCACCCAAGCCAAATGAAATTCGCTCCATTCGTCTGCAGGGATAGAACTTAAAATTTCAATACCACGCAGAACACTGTAGACTTTGAAACCGTAACCAACATTAACAGACTGTTCAAGGAAAAAATCAACATTTGGCATATCGATTAAATTAGCATAACTCATGGTATAATATGATTGGTCTCATCTTATAAATATATAGGTCAGAATTTTCGTTTGTTATTCGAATTGGAAGTTACAGTTGTTAATCAAAATCGCAACAGATGATCCTTTTTTTTCCCATGTTGTATTACTTCTTGTGAAGGGTACCTTTTCCATTCTTTTTCTCTATTTATTCGTTCTTCTTTTCGTGCAATTTTTGTTTGTTTGTTCCATTCTATATTTTTTATTTTATCCTCTAATGTTTTTACACGGGGTGTAATTGAAGCTGCCCATTGACCAACAATCAGTTTCCGATTTTGAATTAATTGTGTGTTTGCTTCAATTTTTGCTTCAATTTCATTTTTGTTTGCTTCAATTTTTGTTTTGTTTGCTTCAATTTTTGTTTTGTTTAGTAATATTTCTTTTTTATTATTTTCTACATCCTGTAACATTTTGACAATTGTATAACAAGCAACAACATTTATTTAAATACTAAATATTTATAACAGACTATTCAAATCTATTCAAATGGCTCGGCTCAAGGCAAACATACGATTGTATGTAGTAGCGTACGCCTGCGACGCTTCCGCACCAAAAAAGGTAGCATCGTTGAAATGGTCAAATGTACGATCATCTTGTTTGATTAACCACGACGTGTTCACCGTCCAAATAGGAACACGATTTTCGTCCAGACCGATCAAAAAGTTTGTACGGTGTTGGCCTCCGTACCGTGAGTTCTGCGTTTCTTGTCTTTTGGCCAAAAGTTTAGCTTCGGAAGTACTATAACCGATCAAACGTATGGGTGCAGCACGAAACTGCGGAACATTACGTAGTTTCATAAAACTGGCATGTTCGTCGACAATGCGGTCTCGCCAACCTGGCAACAGTAGAGAGACGCCGTTCAATCTTGCAATACAAATGTCAATCAACGATTTGTGCATGAACATCTGCACCGCACCAACTAAATACTTTGTAGACTCTTGACTTAACAGAGCATGTATGCGTAAATAGATGGCACGCGGACTCGTAGCGATCAATACAGTCACCCCTTTGACAGTAACGTTGTCAATCCTACCTGTCATGCCATCCGCACCGTTCAAACCCAACAGTCTCGTTCTACGTTTTGAACCATCGCATTTTGGTCCTCTTTTGTTGTACGGTTTTGATACTTTGTCGTCGCCTGGTTTTCTTTTTGTGCCCGTCAAATTAGTTTCTGTTCCTTCGCTAAGTGCAATATTCATACTATGTTGTTTGTAATAACAGAACCAGTCTCTTATAGACCATCTCGAATACGTATAGCTTCCGCAATATAATAGATAGACAAAAATCCAAGACAGTGCCAAACAACGTGCCATTGTTCGCCGCTTTCTCCGGTACCCAGAAAAAAAGTAATTATTGCGGCCAATTGCAACAGAAAAGCAAACGTCACCAATTTTGTAGTTTCTGTAGCATCGCCAACGGTTTTCCTCCACAACCACGGGTGTAACACCAACGACGAAATAGTTCCAAGTACTGCCGGTAACGGGAACAGCATTGCTTCTGCTGCGCCAGAGATAAGGTTACCGGTCGGTAAACTAGACGACAATGCCACCAGCAGAATAAGTGGACCGTCCCAATCACTGTTGTCGTTGCGGTAGGTCATCAACACTGTAGCAATTAAACCCACCGCCGTACCATGGTCCAATCGTTGCAAAACAATAATAGCGTTTGTGTTGGAAGAATCCACCACCAACCAAATGTGGTATATTGTAGAAACAATACCGGCTACTACAATGCTACGACACAAACGCTTGGAACCAATTAGCAACGATGGAAGCAAAAATAGGTGACTGCAAATATTAGCCCAATCTGTCCAACTAGATGCATCGACTAAATAGGAACAAAAAATCAAATGCAACAGCAAAAACAACAGAACCAGAATAGTGAGATCGAGGACACCCGACATAGTTCTACATATCCCATATGCTCATAAATACAAATTTTATTGAAAAATAATTGACACCTACTACAAATATTCTACCGTTTCGTTTTGTAATCGTCTGCTACCTGAAGCACACCAAACGCAAATTTAACAAAGAACATTCAAATGCGGAACCGCTTTTGCGTCTTTTGGGTATTTGCTTGCATACTTTTTTATTCAATGTTTAATTTTTATACAAAAAAAAAAATTCACCCCCAAATATTGTTGTTATTCGTTGGTAGCCAGCAATAATTTGAAGAATTTTTTTGTTCTTTGGTTTCGAAACAGTACTTTTTTTGCCCAAATTCAAATTACCACACAACCAATTTTGATCGTCTGCTACCTGAATGAAGCACAGGTCTCTTTTTCTTCCTTTTATCCCTTTCCTTCTTTTTTTTTTCTTGCTACCTAAAACACCATTTTTTTGCCCAAATTACCACACAACCAACCGTAACATACCGACATGGCATCGATCCATCCAGTTGAGTTCAGACCGGGTGCAAACAGTGGGGCATTGAGATGGTGGAGAAATATACCTATTACATGGACAATTGCGGATTGTATTTTTTTCATTCGACAGCGATTAACAAGTGGTAATGTTTTATACGTGCAATCCCGAACAATTAGTGATTGTACAATTTTATTACAAATAAACAATACTATTTTTAACCCATCAGATGTGCTAGCTGATATTGTGGATGAAATATATGGGAATACGCCTATAATGGGTTCCACTATTTTTGAGTACACTTTTGTCTGGCCAGACGAACAGAAGAACCCTGAGTAACAATCCACTCCGACAAAACAATACGACAATCCATTACGACACGGTATATTCGTTTTCCTTTTTTCACTTTTTTCTCTACCAAATTACAACCAGTGTTCTAATTTTACAAACAAACAAAATAATCGACAAAACACTATGACAATACGACAAAACACTGTAACAAAACACTATGACAATATGACAATCCACTACGACAATCAACTACGACAATCCACTACGACAATCCATCTATATTCGTTTTCCTTTTTTATCATTCATGTACCAAATTACACCACTCGTTGTAATTGCATATGCGTGTGGAACCAGAACATTCGACTCGACCAAATTATTTATCATTAGATCCACAGATTAAATTATTATTTAAATTATTATTTAAATTATTAAATTATTCCACAAATTATAAAATTATTGTAATATTATTTAAATTAGTACATATTTTTTTCTCTAAATTTCAACGGACTGCTGCATACATGCACGGGTATCGTCTTCAAATAGAGTGTAGCTCGTCGTCTGGGTTGCTTCCATCAATTCAAACGCGGCCGACTCTTGTATGTCTTTCAAATCCTCGCGTGCTTCGGCGACTTCGTCGACTTCGTTGTTTGTATCGGTGTTGCCAAGTTCTACATTGTTGTAATTTTTATCCTTTGTACATGGAAAAGGTTCTGGTTCTTCTACTACATCGAGTTCTACAAACAGACCACTGTCAGCAACAATATCCACCTCCGTCCTTGTCTCAAATACATTTGGTTTCGGTAGCACAGGTAAACGTGTTCCAATAGAAGGTCGAAAGTGGCCGTCGCTTGAAAAACGATCCAAATAGATTTGGTGAGCAACTCGAATAGCATTACCTTTGACTGTTTTGGTATTAGTTAGCTGGCCTATCCACTTGGCATGCTGAAATATTTGTAACAAGTGTATTTCTGCTGCATCGCGAATCAAACGCACTGCTCCCATATCAAAAACAACAGTTCCCGATGTCTGATAAACATGCTTGGCCTTCTTCCTTGCAGTACACTCCTCTCGAGTCAACGGACATGGTCGCTTCTTTTTTGTTTCACCCGAGAAGTGAGCGACCCAGTTCGCTTCTTTCGGAACCGGATCCGGTTGTGGCAATACATCTTCTTCGTTGTTCATCAACGCATATATAATATTCTGTACTCGTTGGATTGAAATACACGGATCGGACAACAAACCTAGTTTCGGATCGGGTGTCTCATAAAATCTCCGAATTATAGTTTTTTTCATATTTATGAGATATGTACATACTCCTTTATACTGTCGAGTTGTCCGATGCATCTAACAGCGTGCTCGTTTCTGATTCGTTTGTTTCGTTAAGTTTGCGTTCTGCTTTGTCCAGTGTTGCTTGGTTGACATCAAATTCCGCAACTATTTCACCCGTCGATACTTTTTTTATTTGTACATGAGTTACAATTGGAGATGTCAACGGAGGAACAACAGACAACAACAAACCTAAACCCAACAGCACAAACGACGACAATGGCCAACTGGGCAATAAGAGAATCAGGACCGATAAAGCAGATAGAAATAATATTTCAACGCGAAACTTTTCAATGTATAAGTCCAATATTAAAAAGGCAGCGACACATAAGAGAGAAATGGACGATGCATGCCAGTACAATTGGTCTGTAGGTACCACAATACCGGTACCCGATGCAATTAATGCAAAAAGTAAGGCGGTTATGTGTTCGATCGAACAGGCAGACCAATCAAATCTCTTAATGTTTATAGTGTTCAATGTTTGCTTCAAAAAACATTGATACACCAACGTTGACAGAAAAAATGATGCCAAAATAAACCCTACTAAGTCATCAAATTCTGTAGCAGGGTGACTACAAAGAACAGAGACCACCAGTGCTGTGCGCTGTCTCACACCACACCAAGTCAGCAGTACGAAAAAATACAAAGCGACACCAAATACCTTTTCCTGTGTGACCCAATTGTATGTTTGGTCGTGTGCGTGGTGGGAAATTCCAGTAAACAATAATCCCCACACTAAAACGTAACCTGTCGGTGGTAAACAGGCAAATAGTGGCAGTACAAAAAAAGAGGATAAAATTAAAACGTTTTCGTTATCTATGTAACACCACAGGGGAGTCAGGAAGAAATAGATACAAACCAACAAAACTAACAGAGACTTCTTCCACATTGTAAACTCTATAATTTAAATGAAGAAAATGAAGATTTATAGTAGGTATACATGGACTACGAATAACATTTGTAGCTCCGTTAATCCACATTTTTTTTCATTTGGTTTGTCCAAATTTTACAAGCCAACAATACATTGATCATTTGCCCTTGTAAATTGGTCAATTTACCAGTAATACTATCCGGTAGTACAACGGAGTAACAATTGTCAGAACACCAACTGGTGATTCCATCAAACAGGTGCAACCTTTCACCACCCTTTGGTACCACCAAGAAATTACTCCAGTGGAAGAGACGTTCAACATTGTTGGACTTACATAACAATTGAAACGTCCACACCACAGGACGCGACTTCATGCAAGACAACTGGGCTTCGACAAACGCAAACAATTTGTTGCTATCGACCAACATTCGAGTAGGTGGTCGACGTCCCTGCATCATACGAGGCCACAAATATTTTATTTTGCTGTCACACTTAAGAAAGTACAAACGTGTCGGACTGCATTCTTTAGCACGACACTTTTGCATTCTTTCTTTACTTGATCGGACACGACGCACTCGTGCAAACCGCAACGCATCCACTATTGCCGGTGGAGACGACGACAAGCGAGCAACTCGACGCAATCGGATAATCGTTGCCTCGTTTCCCAAACAGTCTCCACATATCTCCAGAAATTTGTGCGAACTCGGTTCGGTGCAACGAAACTTGCGGAGTGAAACATTCTTCAAACAACCCAGACAGATACGACTTTTGCCAGCAACATAGTGAAAAAGAGACAAATTCATGCTTGTATCGCCCTTCCGTTTCACAATTATCGTGACCCCTTTATAGGTCGCAGCTACCATTCTGCTAATTTGTTGTATTCGTTGTGGCTATTGCAGTACCAAACCAAGAATGGTAAAAATGCCAAAAATACAAAACCCGCTGCGATTCCCACCCACACCCAAACAGAAATACCGTCTTCTGCAGCAGAAATAGAAATACACTTGGTTCTATCGACAGAAGACGTTTGGTTTGCTTGACATGCGACGCATGTTCCGTCTACTCTATTATTAAATTCGTTCGCAGCACATAATTCACATACGGAAGCAGTATTAGTTGCATACATCCCGATCAGACATGCTTTTTCATCGTACGCAGTGCAATTTTTTTGGTTTGCTGTGCTGAAAGTACCTACCTTACACTTCGTACAAATACGACCAGATTGGTATTTTCCCGCCGTACATTCCATTTTACAGGCACACTTAAACGAGGAAGAACATTTGGAGGTAGACGACTCGTCTCTGTTAAAATGCAATCCAGTTTTACGATGCAAGAAACAGCCAGTTGGTTGGACCGGTGAATCAACTTCAATTGATGTATCAACGGTATCAACCCAACGAAAACTTTGTGCTGCTAATTTACATTCGTCAACTGTGGTAATATGCAGATCAACGGGACAAGTACCACTGGTTAGATCGGTATACATACAAGTACCACAAGAAAAACATGTACCTTTTGATAATTCAAATCCTGCAGCACAGGCAGAAACACTACTGTCGGTAGCAGAGGAACAGTTGTAAGTAGCATCACTTTTAGCACCAGTAACGTCAGTACAAGGGGTACAAACATCGGAATTGACCCAAGTTCCATCAGCGCAAGAAGCAGTACAGGTATCGGCACCAGTGGTACCTACAGTTTTTTTGGGTGTAGCTGTAGCACAGGTAGAAACACGACTAGTTGTGGCAGAAGTACACGTGTAAGTAGCATCACTTTTAGCACCATCAACGGCAACACAATCGGTACAGGTATCTGTAGCACCTGTAGCACCAACAGTTTTATATTTATTTCCATCACAGGCAGAAACACGACTGTCGGTAGCAGAAGTACACGTGTAAGTAGCACCAGGACTGGCACCGGTAACAGGAATACAATCAGTACAAATATTAGAATTGTTCCAACTTCCAGCAGGACACGATGAACATGAGGTAGCTTCGTCGGAACTATGTTTTCCAGTGGGGCAGGATTCACAGAGTCTACTCTCGGAAGAGCGGAAGTATCCAGCAAGACACAACTCGTATCTTCCTGCACTACCACATGCTTTTATTCCATCGGTGTAATTGCTGTAGCGGCAGCATCTTTGATCCCTACATACATTGGTAAAGCAGTCAGTATCTATTCCACAGAATGCACCAGCCGGTTCAGAACCAAGTTGTCGTCTTATTGCAAGTGTGGCAACACATGTATCGATTAATTGAAGTAACACAATACCATACAGAACATGCAAAATATGCATAATCCTATGTTTAATAACAAAGTTATCTAATATACTTATAGTTTTATATTTGTATTCTTTACTGTTGACTATATCTTACAACACAATCCTTCTTTGAAAAGGACAATCCCCCACAAACTGTTCATGTCGAAACCGGTCCAACCCATGTACTCGCAAGAAATAATAGCAGCCGTCTTTGCCGCAATCTTTGGTTTGTCCGGTGTCACTCTCGTATCAGTTGGGGCTACCATGCACAAGACCCACTTGCACCCCTATCTGCGAGCTTCGTCGCTGGAGCAGCTCTCTTTGTTGTCATGTTTGGAACATCTCTTGGGTCCGTCACTCAAATGGCAGCCGTGCTCAGTGAAGGGTTGGAAGGTGTCAAATTCTTAGATCAAAGACACTACACGTTGTTTGCAATAATAGTTCTCAGCAGTTGGTACGGTTACTTAGGAACCGATCTTCTCCTTCGACATTGGCCCAATGTACTGCCACCGACGTGTCTGGAAGGACAGTGGGGCTTTCAGTGCACCAACTGCACTTGCACGGAGGGGATCTGTGCGGATGGGGCGTACGGAAATGGGAAATGTTCATGTCTTCTCGGTTGGACCGGAAACAACTGCGATATTTGTGCTGACAAATTTGAATGTACTTGGAGAGGCAACGAGTGGGATATTCGATGCTCAGGCAACCATGTAGGAGAGTACTGCTTGCAATGTGCCATCGGCTACACCGGAGATACATGTACCGACTGCGATACTCGATACATCGAACAGTACAGTGAAAGTAGTACAGGAGAGACCACCAAAGAGTGTATCTGTTACCAAGGCATCGGACCAAATTGTCTACCACAACCCGATTGCAAAATTTACGATTACAACGGGCGCTCCGGAGATGCAACTGGAATGGTACCGGACGGTAACTTCGTACCAAGTGGTGTAAATTGCGAATACAACGAAGACTGTTCGACTTTGTGGTGCCAGGGTGTAGCCACCATTTCCATCTTGAAAAAGGTTACTTGTTTGAACGATTTTTTGGGATTTCCCTGCGAGAACAGGCAGTGTAGTGTTACTTCTCGCTACGAAGATGGAACTTGCACGTGCTCGCCCGGGTTTGTTGGACCAGAATGCGAACCATGTCCCGGAATGGCACCAGTCGAGCAGTACAACCCATACAGTCCAGTTGAAAGAGAATACAAAACGGCAAGCGCTTTTATCTGCAATGGAGGAACATGTGCGTGGCAAGGCGGTAGTGCCAAATGCACTAGATGTCCACTCGGTTGGAGTGGGGACTACTGCCAGTGCGAGGGTTTGGTTGGAACGTGTACTGCCTGTTCCCCATACTACTTTGGGTCAGAATGCAAACCTTGTCCTGGTGTAGATGGAGCAGTGGGTGTTTCAAAATGGGCGTGTGGAATAGGTGGAAGGTGCGATTATGGTGTAACTGGATCTGGAAATTGTCAATGCAAAAGGTTACAAGGATTATTCGGGTATATCAAAGATGAAACGGATACGTGCGGAACTTGTGAAACGGGATTTATACAGTGTAAAGATGGATCGTGTAGAAAAGGTTGTCCAGCTTGAGATTGTCTATCTATGCTATATATCAGTCAGCTGAGGAGTCGTTTTAAAATTTGTTGGAGCTTGCGATCGTGGGTCTTTTTGACGTGTAGCTGTAGTTCATGAAGACACAGACGAATATGCTGTCGGTAGAGTACAACATATCGCCATACTACTATTGCCAACACTAATCCATATGCAAGTAGAATTTGTTCTAACATTTTAGAAGTATTTGAACTAATTTTATACTCCACCTTTTAGTCTACAACAAAGTCAACAATGCATATAATTAAAAACGAAAATGAGTATTGTACGTTAAACGTGGTTGATAACTTCGGATCGTCTCGTCTTCGTCCACGTTATCGTCCTCGTCCTCCTCGTCCTCGTCCTCGTTCTCGCTATCGTCCTCGTTCTCGTTATCGTCCTCGTTCTCGTCCTCGTCTTCGTCTTTGTTATTTCCTTCCTCCTCGTCTTCCTCCTCGTCTTCCTCCTCGTCTTCGTTCTTGTCTTCGTTATCGTCTTCGTTATCGTCTTCGTTATCGTCTTCGTTCTTGTCTATTTTTTCGTCCGTTTTTTTGTCTATTCTTTCATCTATTTTTTCGGGTCGTTTTTTTGAGTGCACTCTAGTTTGTCTTTTCGATTTATGTTGCAACTTGTCTATTGTTCGAGTATTTACATTCGTAATTCTTTTAATATTAAGTCGATTCCTTTCCTTAATTTTTTTGCTCATTAACGCTTCTACATCAACACTGTGGGCTACTTTGTTCCGTGCTGCCGTCAAAGATTTTATAGCAACTAATCGATTTGCTTTGGCTTTGTCTTTGTCTTTTATTGCTTCGGCTAATGTAGGGTACAGTGGTGAAACTTTCAGCTGTTTGAGTGCAATATCATTGCGAACTCTCAATAACGAATTCTGTTCGTTCAAAATTGCATTCCTTTTTTTGAACCTTTTAGATACATCTTCACGCCTGTGATTATTAGTTTCCTTCATTCGTTGGACGATACTTTCAAAACCATCTTCTACAATTTTTTTCAAGCCCGACATTCTATTTTCAAATAATACTGTTATCGTATCTATATAGTTTCGTTTTCTTAATTGTATAAACAAATGATTTTCGGTCTCATTTTTGGTGTGATATATACCTTATTCTGTTTTGGACCGAATCCGGTCTTCAAAAAATGCGGACCTTTTCACGGTGGCAAATTTGTCTGGAACAACGTCCAAATACACCACTGGACATTTTGGGGGCCTGTCGCATTTCTTGGTTCATATTTGTCTTACGATTTAGCGACATTCGCAACGGTTCTGATGGCACAAGGTCTCAGTGCACCGGATCGTTGCCAGTTTCGAAACAAAGTAGAAGCAACACCAGTCATAGGGGAAATTGATGAAACAGACAAATTAAATGCACACAACATGGAACTTATTGACATGCACGAACCAAAAGAGACTGCGATACCAATTTAAACTAGATATAAAGTACACCATACATATATAAACACTAAACATTCGTCGTTTTGTACCGGCTATTTGCATTACTACATTGTTACAAATGAATTCGGTCATATGGAGTGTTCCATACATTCCCGCGACAGGACAACCAAATACATGCTACGCACGGCAAGCAGCAGCATTAATGGCATTTTGGTATACACAAGTCGGCCGACCGCACGTTACAACAGATCACATCATTGGGTGCACCAACAGAACCAGGCACGGCGGAAACCCACAAGATGCATTTCTACCACAATGTACAACAGATACATGGAACACTCACGCCATACACTGGCCCACAAACACCGATCTTGCGTGGATGATATCCAAGGGACCTGCTATCGTCGGAATACACGGACACGCACTGTTACTGCTAGGATATCGCGAAGGGTGGGTAGTCAGAGACGATGCGCAATACATTCTACCAAACACCACTCGTTTTGAATATGCTCTGGTAGCAACACTTTCAGAATGAATTTTTGTACAGTATAAACAGACAACTCGCACAGATTCAAAGGATGCCAGTGCAGTATTTATCAAATAGAGCTTCTGCGTATTATTGTACAACTTTTCAAATTAACAGTTTTGATGACATAAAAGGCACCAAACTCCCTCTGTACTTCCGAATAGAAATAACGAAGCCAGAAAAACCCTGGAAAATAAAGAAGTGTACAATTAACGATGTAGATTGTAAATACATTGTTCTTCAAACGGGAGAAATGGACAAAGAAACTACAGAATATCGTATCGTCAAAATAATACCACAGCAACCTATCGTAACGGACTGTAAGCTTGTAGTAACTTTCAACGACAAAAATAGCAATATTTTAAACCAAAAATATGGCATCCCAGTTTATACTATCAATAATGTTGTTGATGAAGACAAAATCACACAGCTCGATGGTACGTACGTCTTTCGCTTGAGTAGAGGCACATACAATCTTAGAAAGTTTCCACCATTACCGCACACAGATTCCGTGACGCTTATAGGAGATGGAGATGGAATAATGTTGAACGGAAATTTGACAACACGTAATTTTAATTTGCAACTAATTAATTTACAAGTTTTGAAAGATGCACCTGACACAGACAGAGAATGTCGCATACGTGTTGTTAGTGAACTTAGAGGTATAACCAACGAAGAAAGTAAAGTAACTGAGGTTACGAATGTTCAAAAATGTGTTGGTTGGTCAAAATTGACGTGTGGTGGTAAAAAAGGTTTTTTCCCGTTGCCTTTGTGCATCATGCGTTGTGTAGAAGACAAAGAACTGAAAGGAATCGGATATAAAGATTGGCCAAATCAGGTACACTTAGCAGCTGTCGGGCAGAGAGTCTTTGTCGTTCACGACGGTCAATATGTCTTTGCTACGGTGTGTGAACATATTAGTCAACTTCATTTTAAAAATAAAGTTTTCGATGAATTAACACATGAATTAACACCAAATAAAAACTTTGACATAAACAAAATACCCAATTTACCAAATAACGTTGCAGAAATTTTATCCAATAATCCAAGCAATTACAAAATACAAAACAAGTTGAACAAAGATCAAATAAACTGTTTAACGCAATTGTACAAAGTACAACCACACAAATACAAACCAAATAGCAAAGAACCGGTGGAAATGACGGATACCATCGTATTTACTCATTTATACGACGGAAGCGAACCCATTTTCCCACAAATTGCGTTCACTCATCGAACTAGTAAAGCCATGTGGGAAACTACCAAACATCGTGCACAAACTAAATTAGGGTTGGTTGATGGAGAAAAAGCAAAAGCGTTCTTTCTAATACGGAACGCCATTGTAGTCTACCACGCGGACTACCGTAGCAGAAACGACGACAAGAACAAAAAGAACTATATTGTATTGGACAAATACAGCGAAACTTCCGTGCAAAATCAGTTGGAAACAACACAGGAATCAACATTGTATTACGATTTTTCAAACATGAACAAGAAGCAAATAACACATTGGCACAACTGTTTGTGTCAAGATCTGTCGTTGTCATGTGAAGTGGTCTCCATCTACCACGAAAAAGGGATTGAAATGGTCACACTGTCGCAGAACTCTGCTGAGTACGAACATTTGAAGTCGTATAACAGACAACACCAACAGTTGCTACAAACTTTACTGTTGTTGACGGTACAGAACAACAAAAATATACAAA
>Ga0209091_10001194_pt1 | contig 23267 bp, 18 predicted proteins | sample ArcticOcean_MG_C_6_FD_187438 | JGI IMG/M metagenome (GOLD analysis project Ga0209091, IMG submission 187438) | Marine microbial communities from western Arctic Ocean - ArcticOcean_MG_CB8_128 (SPAdes) (version 2) | ecosystem: Environmental > Aquatic > Marine > Oceanic | place: Arctic Ocean...
TCAGAATGCTCATGATGCGGGTCTTGATATTTCACTGGATCAATGGATGGTTCTAGGTCCAATACATTATCATGGTGATGCCTCTCAAAAATTATTGAGTGATTTTTGTTTTAAAGATAAAACGAGTATTACAAGGATAGTTAATACTCTAGAAAAGAAAAATTTAGTTGTTAGAGTCCCAGATCAACTAGACCATAGAGTAAACCGTGTCATTTTAACCAATGCTGGTAAACAACTATTTAACGATGTTCTCCCTATAATGGATAAGACAAAAAAAGAAGTTTCCCGTGATATATCAAAGTCTGATATTGAAACTTTTAAAGATGTCTTAACAAAGATTATGTCAAACTTAGAAAATGAATAAAGTTAATCTCATAAATAAAAATTTAATCAATCTGATTATTATTTTATTCATAGCGTTTCTCTCGGGATGCGCCAGTAACACATTGGTAAAGGTAGAAGACATCGATGTCCAAATGCCTGAAATATGGCAAACCTCAATACCCAGTAGTGAAAAAGTCACCGGAAAGTGGTGGGAAATTTTTGATGATGATGATCTGGAAAGTTTTATTTTAGATTTTCAAAAAAACAGTCCTGATCTGCAATCAATTATAGATAATAAGAATATGGCATATCAGAGTTCAAAAATTAACAGTGCTGGTATTTTCCCTTCTTTGAATGGTAGCATCAGTGCTGACACAAGTATTCAAAATTTGTCGGGTTTTGGAGCAATAGGTAGCTTCCTGGGTTCTCAATCAGAAGAAGATGACAGCTCTTCTCAAAACCCCGAATTATCAAATGAAGTGATCAGTTTCGGAAATACGACTGCAAGACTAGGTTTGAGCCTGCAGTGGGAATTAGATATATGGGGTAGGCTTTTAAACGGAAGAAAAGCGGCTCAGAAAAATTTTGAAGCTATAAGCTATGATCTATCATATATTGGATTTTCAACTATTATTAGAGCAACTCAATCCTATTTTCAGGCAGTTGAAGCCTATGGACAAATGATGATTGCACAAGAATCTTATGATAGTTTTCTAGAAATAAGAGACCTTGTAAAAGACAGATATGAAAGAGGGCTAAAATCGAGCTTGGATTATCGACTTGCTGAGACATCTGTTTCGATTTCAAAAGTTTTAATTGAATCTAGAGCGCTACAACTAAAAAGCTTAAATCGTCGTTTGGAAATCCTTTCCGGTAAATATCCAAAAGGGGATTTAATTACAGGGAAAACATTGCCTGTTTCATTGCCTAACATAGAATCAGTTATCCCTGCAGATTTATTAACTCGGCGCCCAGATATTAGGAGCCTATTTTTAAAAACAGAATCAGAAGGTCTGCTATTAGCTCAGGCTAAACGAAATTTATTACCGGGTATTTCACTTAATGGCTCTGTAGGAACATCAGCCCAAAAATTAGAAGATATCTTTAATGATGATTATGGAATTTGGAATATGGGATATAGTTTGACAGCTCCTATCTTCAATGCAGGAAAGCTAAGAGCTGCGGCAAATCTGCAAGAATCAGCTCAGAATAAATCTAAGAAAGATTTGTTAAAAGGTTTGCTGAATGCATTCTCTGAGGTAGAGCAACTTCTAGAATTAGATAAGTCTTTGTTAATACAGCAAGGAGCTATTAATGATGCCGTGCAGCACTCTTTAGATGCCTACAATTTATCAAAAGAGCGTTATGATAAAGGATTAACTACACTTGAGTCCGTTTTAAATACTCAGAGACAATATAATGATATTCGTTCTCAGTATTTAACTCTTAGTCGGCAACGAATTGAAAATCGCTTGTCTTTAATATTAGCCCTTGGTGGGGATACGAATTAAAATCAAATAAATAAAATAAAAGATGAAAAAATATATTGGATTAATAATATTAGCCTTAAGCATAATTATCGCGGGTGTTTTAATAAAAAATAGATCGGTAGCTGTTGCTAAAGAAAACAAAGAAGTCATACCTTATGTTAAAACAATGATGATTTTGCCTAGGACGGTGAAAGCCTCTATTTCTTCTCAGGGTATTGTTCAGCCTGAATCTGAATTGATTCTGCTTTCAGAATTGAGCTCAAGAGTTGAGTGGCTGTCGCCAAAGATGGAAGCAGGCTCAAGTTTTAAACAAGGAGATACTCTAATTGTTTTAGATAAAAGAGATTATGAATTGGCATTAATATCTGCTGAATCTCAGGTTTTAAACACGGAGGTTAATTTAGAACGTGAGCAAGCAGAATCAGAGTTGGCAAAAAAAGAATGGAAAAGAGTTGGAGCGGGATTAGGAAGCGATTTAGCGCTCAGAAAACCACAAATGGCTCAGGCTAAGGCAACGTATGCCGCTGCAAAAGCAAGTCTTGAACAAGCGAAAAGAAACTTAAGCCGAACCATATTTATTGCGCCTTTTGATGGGCGTGTTCGTACCAGCCGAATTGACCTCGGAACCACTGTATTTCCTGGCACGTCTATTGGAAATATATACGCCACAGATGCCTATGAGGTTCGGTTACCGATTGCAGATCAGGACGTTCCGTATAGCGGTCTAGAATTTAATGGGCAGAAGATTGAAGAAAGTAAGCGTTTAGATGTAATGATCATTCAAGGTGATAATAAATGGCCAGCAAAAATTGTTAGGACAGAAGCTGAAATTGACCCTGTTACTCGGATGATGGCTGTGGTTGCAAAAGTAGATAACTCGGATAAAAAAATGTTTACTACGCCATTGGTTGTCGGTCAATTTGTTCAAGCGAAGATTTCCGGAATTGAAATTTTAGATATTTCTGTTTTACCTCGATCTTCTGTTAGAAATGAGAGTGTTTGGATTGTTGATAATCAGATGTCAATGCAAAATAGATCGGTTGATGTGCTAAGAAATGAAGATGACTTTGCGCTAATTGGAGAAGGTTTTCAGCCTGGAGATAGGTTGCTAACATCTCGTGTTTCATCTTTAGTAAATGGGTTAAGAGTTACTCTAGAGTTGAAATAAATCTTATGGAACGTATAATTCGCTGGTTTATTGACAATGGGGTGGCCGCAAACCTCATAATGGTTTTTATTATTTTGTCAGGAGCCTTAACCATTCCTCTTTTAAAAATGGAAGTTTTTCCCAATATTGAAGTTGACATTATTAACGTAACCGCTATCTACCCTGGAGCTACTCCGGCAGATATAGAAAGTGCTGTATGTATTAAGATTGAAGAAAGACTTCAGGGGCTTGATGGTGTTAAGAAAATAACATCTACAGCTTCTGAAAATGTTGGAAGTGTAAATGTTGAGATTTTATCGGGTCAAGATATTACTGAAATGCTTGATCGCGTTAAGGCAGCCGTAGATGGGATAGATAATTTTCCAGAGGGCATGGAGCGCCCAACAACAAAACAGTTTATAGCTATAAATGCAACAATTAGTGTTGCAGTTAGTGGCGAAATGGACGAGTTCACCCGCGCAACTCTTACAGATGAAGTTAAAGACGATATTGACGCTCTACCCGGAATAACCTACACATCAATTGTTGCTAAAAAAGATAAAGAGATTTCGATTGAGATTAGTGAAATAACGCTTAGAAAATATAATCTGACTTTTAACCAAATCTCATCAGCTATTCAAAGTTTATCAATTGATATTCCTAGTGGTAGTATTGAAAATGTAGATGGAGAAATTTTAATAAGAGCGCAAGGGCAAGGATACACAGCTGATTATTTTTCATCAATTCCTGTAATATCGGACCCATCAGGTTCTATCGTGCGATTAGGCGAAATTAGTGAAATAAACGAAACTTTTTCAATTGATTATGACTTAGAGTTTTTATTTAATAGCCAACCTACAAACCTAATTACGATTTATCGAGTTGGAGAACAAAATGCAATAGATATCGCATCTCAAATAAAAGAATATGTAGAAATAAAACAAAAAAGTCTTCCCGAAGGTGTTAGCATTGCAGCTTGGGATGACGAGTCCAGGCTTCTTGTTGGAAGAATCGACACAATGGTTAAAAATGCTTATTTTGGACTACTGCTTGTTGTTATTGTTCTAGCTCTATTTTTAAAACCAAAGCTTGCTTTTTGGGTTTCACTTGGGATTCCTATTTCCTTTATGGGTGGTTTTTGGCTGATGCCAGTATTAGGCGTCTCTATTAATATGCTGTCCTTATTTACATTTATTCTCGTTCTCGGTATTGTTGTTGATGATGCAATTATTGTTGGTGAAAATATAACATTATTTCGTGAGCGAGGAATGGAGCCAAGAGAAGCCGCTATAAAAGGGGCAACTCAAGTTGCAAAACCTGTTTTTTTTGCTGTGTTGACAACAATGGTAACTTTTTCGCCTATGCTGGCTGTAGAAGGAACAATTGGTGCCATATGGAGGATATTTCCATTAATTACAATTTCTGTTTTATTCTGGTCTTTATTTGAGAGCTTGACGATTCTTCCTGCTCACTTAGCACATAGCTCAAATGAAAAGTCAAAAACGCCTTGGATTAGATCTATCTCTGATAAATGGGATAATTTTCAAACTAAAATAAAAGATAGGTTGTCCTTTTTTATTGATTCTTATTATAAGCCGGTTTTGCTTAAATCATTAAACAGGCCTTTTACATTTTTATGTGTTGCTGCCTCAATATTTATTTTAACCATTGGTATAATTGGTGGGGGTATAATTAAGTTTTCTTTTTTCCCGCCCATTGAAGCCGATTTAGCCATTGGGACTATCGAGTACCCACCCGGAACCTCGATAGAAATTACTCGGGAAGGGTATCTCAAACTTGAGGCTGCAGCTAAAACTCTTGAAGAGCGCTTAAATCAAGAGTTTCCCGGAAGTCCGATTATAAAAAACAGACTATCCACTATTGGATTTCAGCCCATGAAAACTAAAACCTCTCGAGGCCCAGGTAATCTTAACGCTTCTTATGGCGGGCCTCACTTAGCAGAGGTTGCCTTGGAGTTAATCCCGGGGGAAGAGAGAGTTATTGGAACAGAGGAAATTGTTCGACGCTGGCGTAAGCTAATGCCATCAGTCCCAGGTGTAAAAGAAGTTGGCTTTTTCTCGAGCTTATTTTCAGCTGGAGATCCAGTGAATGTCCAACTTTCAAGTAAGTATATGGATGACCTTTTGGAAGCAAAAGATGAATTAAAAAGGGAGTTGGTTTTATTCCCTGGCGTATTCGATGTAAAGGATAATTTTAATATTGGTAAAGAAGAGATTAGTTTAAAGCTTCTTCCTGCCGCAGCAAATTATGGTATAAATATGATGATGCTTGGAGGTCAAGTCCAACAAGCATTTTATGGCTTAGAAGTGCAAAGTATCCAACGTGGACGAGATGAGGTGAAGGTAATGCTTCGATATCCCCAAGAAGAAAGAAGCTCCATCTCTAACTTAGAAAATATGATGATAAAAACTCCAAATGGATCTACAATACCCGTTCGTCAAATTGCAAAATTAGAAATAGGTGAAGGCCTATCTTCAATTCAGCGTAAAAACAGAAAACGCGCAATAAATATAACTGCAGACGTTGATTTAACTGTAACAACTGGAAATGAAGTAATTGCCGCTGTTACTAATTCTATATTACCAAAAATATTAAAAAAATATGACTCAATATCATATAGCTTTGAAGGTGAGCAACAAGAGCAGGGCCAAAATTTAAAATCCATTGGTAAAAATTTTTTATTGGCTATGGTTGTAGTTTATATGCTTCTTGCAATACCTTTCAAGTCATACTTCCAACCCCTTCTAGTTATGTCTTCCATACCATTTGGATTAACAGGCGCCATGCTTGGACACCTTATAATGGGTTTGAATTTCTCAGTCCTTTCTCTTATGGGGGTTGTCGCTCTTACTGGAGTTGTTGTAAATGACAGCCTTGTAATGGTTGATTTTATTAATCGATATCGAAGCGAAGGGAATACTATTATGGATGCTGTTTTAGAAGCTGGCCCCAGAAGGTTTAGGCCAATATTTTTAACTTCTCTCACCACATTTGTAGGCCTTGTTCCTCTATTATTTGAAAAAAGCACTCAAGCAAAATTCATGATTCCAATGGCCGTCTCACTTAGCTTTGGAGTGATTTTTGCAACAGTAATTACATTATTATTAGTCCCCGTCGGATATTTAGTTTTAGAAAAATATATTTTAAAGACTGAAAAGGTGAAAATATGAAAGTTCATCTAATTAAGCGAACAGCACTTGTGCCATCTTTTAGAGTGGATGGGCTAATAACAAATCAATTATATCTCTTTTAGTTCTTAATCTGTACAACTTCTCGATTGGATATATTTCTGAAAAATTAGGTAAATATTAAATGAAACGTAATCTCATATTCTCTTTTATAATTATTTCAATTTTAAAAGCACAAACATCTATCATCTCAGGCTTTGTTTCTGATTCTTCCTCGGGAGAAGTGCTAATTGGAGCGAATGTATTTTTACAAGAGACAGGACAAGGTATGGCGACAGATTTAAATGGATATTATATTATTCAGGAGATAGTCCCGGGTAGCTATACTATCATGGTGTCCTATATTGGGTTTGACATGTATAAACAGAAAACTAGATTAAGTGATGATGAATCAAAGAAAGTAAACATTAATTTAGTTGAACAAGTTGTACAATTAACAGAAATTGAGGTCACAGCTGAAAAGTTGCAACGTAGAAATAACATTCAGCCCAGTAAGATAAATCTTAGCCCTCGAATGATGAAAGCAGCACCAGCTTTGGCTGAGCCAGATCTATTTAGAACGATACAAGCATTGCCTGGTGTCTTAACAACTTCTGAATTCAGCACAGGCTTAGTAATTCGTGGTGGAAATACAGATCAGAACCTGATAATGCTAGATGGGATCACAGTTTACAATCCATCTCATTTGGGAGGTGTATTTTCTAACTTTATAGTGGACGGAGTTAAGGAAGCGGAATTGATAAAAGGTGCATACAATGCAGAATATGGTGGCCGACTTTCAGCCGTACTTAATGTAATAAGCCGAGAAGGAAATAAGAATGAGTTCAAGGGGAAAGCAAGTTTGTCCTTATTATCAGCTCAAACAACTCTTGAAGGCCCATCTTATAAGGGTGCCTGGGTTTTATCGGGTCGAAGAACATATTTTGACCTTGTCCTTCCTAAAGTTTTACCTGACAATATTGCTGAAAATATTCCACCTTATTATTTTTATGATATTCAGAGTCATATTTTTTCGGATATTACATCAAAAGACAGAATTTCATTAAGTTATTATTCTGGAATAGATGATTTACTTTTTGATACGTTTGGTCTAGATGGCCAATGGGGTAATAATACAGTTAGCGGACATTATAGAAGAATTTTTAGTGAGAGATTAGTTGGAAATATTTTAATTGCAAATAGTCGTTTTTTTACTGAATTCGGGTTAGGTGGAGACAATGGTTTAGTAAGTTATAACGAAATTGATGATAAAACATTGTCGGCTGATTTTTCATGGTTTAAATCATCAAACTCAACCTTAAAATTTGGAGCGCAATTAAAAAAATTAGGTTTTGAATATACAAATAAATTTCAGGATTCTACGCAGTTTCAGATAAAAACGGAGCCTCTTGAATTTGCTCAATATATAAAATTAAAATATAAACCTAATGATCTCTTTATTATTGAGCCTGGGCTAAGACTGAACCTTTATGATGTATATCCTGACTCATTATTTCCGGATCTTCGATTAGGTCTGAAATATATTATCACTGACAATAGGTATCTTAACTTTTCAGTGGGTAACTATCATCAATTTATAAGCACCTTCCAAGATGATTTTAATCCTTCCATTTTAGATAATTGGATTGCGGCTGATACATCTGTAAGTCCTGGAAAATCTATGCAAATTGTACTTGGATACGAAGAGTATATAAAAAATATGTACAAAATACAGATAGAAGGGTATTATAAGGATTTGAAAAATTTACTGACCTATGAAGAAACTAGATCTACAACTGATGCTAATGTCTCTGATGAAAGTTTAGCAGATATTGTTACACCAGCAAATGGATATGCATATGGTTTCGAAATTTTTGGCCAAAAAATGTCAGGTAAATTAAGCGGCTGGGTAGCTTATACTTACTCTATTTCAAGAAAAATAATGAATAGTATCTATGCAGATGGCGAGCAAGAGTACTATACTAATTGGGATAGGACTCATGCATTTAGTGTACTTGGAAATTATCAAATCAATAAGAAATGGGAAACTAATTGGAGGTTAGCACTTCAATCAGGACAGGCCTATACTCCTATATTAGGGTATTATGTCCAAAAGTTTCCAGAGAGTCCTGAAGAGATTTTCAGGACTATTCCTGGATCACGAAATTCTGAAAGATATAAACCATATAGTCGCTTAGATATAGGTGCCGTTTATCATGGAAAGATTGGTAAAACAAATATTGATTTCTTTTTCCAAATTATTAATACGTTTAACCGTAGCAATACTTTCAGAAAGACTTTTTCACTTGGTAGTCCTTATAATGGTCTTGATGATGATGGGGATTGGGATAAAGACCTTCATGATTCGAATGGAAATGGGAAACCGGATCCTGGAGAAACAAATGTTGATGAAAGCGATGAAGGGAAAATAAATGAAAGAAGCATTGGGCTTTTTCCAATCCTGCCAACTTTTGGTTTTACATGGGAGTTTTAAAAATGAAAAAATATATTGTACAAATAGTATTATTATTAGGCTTCAACTTTTACTCTTGTGGATTTGATGATCAAGAAATAGAGTATCAAGACAACTTAGTCGTTTTTGGCTCTATTGTTGCAAATTTACCTGTAAGTGATACAGTATTAGTATCTAGGTCTGCATCCATTGCAGAAGATATTGTTGCTCAAGATCTATGGATCAATGATGCGAATGTCTATTTGATTGATGACTCAACTAAAGATAGTTTATCTTTTAAAAATGTTGGTATAGGAAAGTATTTTCCATTAACTGATGAACCTAGTGAAGAAGAGATTATAAAGTATTTAAACTTTATCATTAAGCCAGGACAAACCTATAAATTAGTTGTTGAGCATGATTTAGGCTTAGTAATTGCAACAACAACAGTTCCGAGTGAAATGAATATTACTCCTTATGATATGGGGGATTATGAATGTCCTGATGGAACTATATTGCCAACATCAACTATAGATGTAAATAACTTGGACAATTTATCATTTGAACAGCTAATAACTTTAACTCAAAGTCCAGATACTTTTATCTCTGAAAATAGTATTAACGTAGATACCGTAACCTATCGATTTGGTGATTGTTTTACTCAAAGTTTTGCCAGTTATCCTATGTTTGCTGTTGATTTTGATGCAGACAATCATAAAACGGTTAAAATTTTATCCAATGCTCTAGAAGCAAATAAAAAAGCTCTTGAGCCATTGGATTCATTGAGCAATACAATTTCTGATAGTGGTGGTTTTTTTGATTATAATTATAATCAAATAAGAGATAGTACTTTTGTTAACTTAATTTATGATACTACTTTAGGTTTTAGAATTTGGAAGGGAAGTTATCGCCGAGATGAAAACAGTAACCCTTATAGAATTAATCCATGGCAATGGAATATCGAGGAATCTCCTTCAGGAATAATGTGGTTATATTTTGATTATTATGGTCTACACCTAATGACTTTTCTGTCAACGAGTCAATCCTATTTTAATTACTTTAGTGGAGATCCAGTTGGTCAAAATATTTATCTTTTACCAAATTCAAATGTGGAAAATGGTTTAGGAGTATTTTATAGTAATTATTCTTCATCTTTTTTGGTATATGTTAGAAGAGATGAATAGATATCACGTATTCCATTTGTGAACTAATTCTCCACCCAAGTATCCGGTGACACATATACTGATAAATATGAGTGTTAAGAAAGCAAGGAAGAGTCGTTGATATTTTGGGGTTTCAAATCCTTTTAAGGTCACATAAACCCAAACAAAAGTCAGAATCAAAATACTCCACGTAGTGATATTAGCAAACAGCTCGTGGTTTTCAAGTGTGTTATGTGCCTCTTGGCAGATCTCACCAAGATTTTCTTCAGCATTCTCTCCTGACAAGACGGCTGGTAATGTTGAGAGTGCTGCGGGAATCAGTACCCATAGATTCAAATGCTTTGGTATAAGTCCAGGTTTGAAAACAGTTATAACTTGAAAGAAATATGCCAGTATAATTAACGCGATAGGAAAGTGGACAATCGTAGGGTGAAGCTCGATGTGCATTAAGTGAAATTACATCTAAATAAAAAACCCCGCAAATACGGGGTTTTTTATTGTAGCCCGTAGGAGAATCGAACTCCTGTTGCCAGGATGAAAACCTGGAGTCCTAACCACTAGACGAACGGGCCAAAATGTAATAATTCTATTCTGATTCGGCGGCAAATTTATTGTGAATAAAAAGGCTTCACCAACCCTTTTTATTGAACTTAGTCTCCAGAATTTGCTTTATCTAAAATATCCAGCAGTTGTCCGTTTTGGTGCAATTCCAAGGTAATATCCGCACCACCAATTAGTTCACCTTTTACGAATAATTGTGGTATAGTTGGCCAATTGGAATGTTCACTCAATTTCACTCGGATCATTGGATCCTCAAGGATATTCACATCCTTATATTCAACTCCATAATGATTGAGTACTTGGATGACTGAATTTGAAAATCCGCACATGGGCATTTCTTTAGTGCCCTTCATGTAAAGAATAATTGAGTTTGAGTCAATATCATTGACGATTTGTTCTTTTAAATCCATTTCTAGTTCCTTTTTATTTTTTTACCATTTTAAAACCTTTGAAATTACATGATTTACAGTGATAATTCTTCACAGTCAAAAAGTAAATCAAACCGGTCACCTTTTGATTAAAGTCTCTCTTTATTCTTTGAAGATCTCCATTGCAATCTGGACAAATTCTTAATACTGAGTGCCGTTCAATTAGCCTTTCCCGCCAACGATTTGCAATTAGAAAAAGCGCCAAAAGAATCAGTGAAATCCCAACTAAATCCGAGATTTCAAATTTTTCAATAATAAAAATAGATCCATTTCGAAGCAGTTTAATGAAGTTACCAATTGTGAAGAAAATGACTTTGATGAACTCATAGAGATAATGTTTAATCTCTAAATCTTCAATAAGTAAAAAAACTCCGAGAGCAATTAGGACTACAACAGTGATTTCAAAATTGTATTCTTGATAAAATAGCTTACGTTTTGGCTTTGGTATTCCTTTACGTTCTTTAGGCATTTGTTAGTCCAAAATTTCGGGGGTAAAGTTAAATATACGCCAACAATAAACACCTCAAAAAATTCACAGGATGATACTTTGTTCTATTGCGTTAGGCCTGGTAAAATTGTTATCTGAATTATTAACAGTTGACAAGGAGTGCTGGTCATTGGAAAATAATTATTAGCTTTTCGTCATTCTAATACTTCATTAATGAAAGGACTGTAAATGAAACTCATATCATGGAATGTAAATGGAATCCGCGCTGCGGTTAAAAAAGGATTCCTCGATTATTTAGATCAGGAACAACCCGATATCCTTTGTATCCAGGAAACAAAAGCACATAAAGAACAGCTTACGAATGAAATTCTTAAAGACCATGGTTATCATACTTATTGGCATTCTGGGGTGAAAAAAGGATATAGTAGTGTTGCCACTTTTTGTAAAAAAGAGCCTCTCTTTATTCAGGAGGGGTTGGGCATTAAAAAATATGATAATGAGGGTCGTGTCCTTATTACTGAACATGATGATTTTCTTCTATATAATATTTATTTCCCCAATGGACAAAAAGATGAGATACGATTGCAGTACAAATTGGATTTTTATGATGATTTACTTCCGATCATAAATGAGCAAGTAGAGTCTGGTAATAATGTGATTGTTACAGGAGATTGGAATACTGCCCATCACCCCATTGATTTAGCTCGCCCCAAAGCAAACTTGAAAACCTCCGGATTTATGCCTATTGAGCGGGAACGATTGGATACCTATGTTGCCCATGGGTGGAAAGATACTTTTCGTGAATTTCATGAGGAAGGTGATCGATATTCCTGGTGGTCTTACAGATTCGGCGTAAGAGAAAGGAACGTGGGTTGGCGTATCGATTATTTTTTTGTAAATGAGGGGATGATAGACCAGTGTATTGATGCAGATATTCACTCAAATATATTTGGCTCCGACCACTGTCCGATATCCTTAATTTTAGACCTATGATTAACAAAGAAGACATAACACGTAATTGGCTAAAACGTTACACAGGCACCAATATTGAAGAGTTTGGTGATTGGATACTTCTGACAAATTTTCAGATTTATGTAGATAAATTTTCAGAAAAATTTGATGTACCCATAATGGGTCGTGGTGGTGCCATGACGTCTGCGACAAACAGAGACGGTTTATCCATTGTCAATTATGGAATGGGAAGTGCAAATGCAGCAACTATTATGGATTTGTTATCTGGGATTCACCCAAAAGGCGTTTTATTCTTAGGGAAATGCGGTGGTTTAAAACAATCAGCAGAGTTGGGGCATTTTATTCTTCCCATTGCTGCGATCCGTGGTGAAGGAACCAGCAATGATTATTTTCCAATAGAAGTACCTGCGATGCCTTCATTTAAATTGCATAAACATGTTTCATCACTTTTAGTTGAGAAAGGGATTGAATATCGAACCGGTGTTATTTATACAACCAATCGCCGTGTTTGGGAACATGATGAAGAATTTAAACAATATCTCCGCAAAGTGAGACCCATTGGTATTGATATGGAAACGGCAACCATATTTATAACTGGTTTTGCCAATGGGATTAATCGAGGGGCCTTGCTTCTTGTTTCTGATACACCCATGGCACCCGAAGGTGTAAAAACTGAAGAATCAGATAAGGAAGTGACAAGGAAATATGTGGACCTTCATATTAATCTGGGTATCGAAGCCATGACACGAATTGGAGAAGAGGGAGAGACTATTAAGCACTTCTCATATTGATTCAATAGATAGGTAAGCCTAGAACATTAAATCCACTCCAATTGCATCTCCAAAAACCATACCTGTTTTTGTAAGTGAAATAGAATTTTCATTTTTAATAAAACATCCTTCCCATTTTTTTCCGATCATTTCAAGTTTTTTCTCAAATTGAATCTGAAATATCTCTGGAATTTTCTTCAAATTAATACCATCATTCATTCTTAAGCCGAATCCAATTAATTCATTCAATTTGTCTTTTTCAGTCAATGTTTCTGTTATGGAAATTGGAGAATCTCCTGATTCAATTTGTTGTAGAAATAGATCCAGAGATCGAGAATTATTCCAACGATTTATTCCATCAAAACCGTGGGCTGAAGGTCCAAATGCGAGATAAGGATGAATCTTCCAATAATGAAGATTATGTCTACATTCAAACCCTGGTTGAGAAAAATTGGAAATCTCATAACTAGGATATCCATTTGATTCCATTATTTGATGTGTTTTTAAGAACCATTCACCAGTTATTTCATTTTCTGGCATTCTCACTTTCTTATCTTTTACAAGTTTAAAGAGATCTGTCCCTTTTTCAAGGGTGAGGGTGTAGGCAGATATATGGTTGGGTTCCAAATCGATAATTCGATTAATATCCCGTTCCCAAATCTCCCAAGTTTGGCCTGGGATAGAATAGATCAAATCAAAACTCACATTATCAAACCCTATCGACCTAGCATTATCGTATGTTTCAAAAACCTGCTCCACTGAATGAATACGCGTGAGGAATTTTAAAAGATCAGGCTCTAAAGATTGAACGCCCATGGAAAGACGATTTATACCAAGGTTTCTAAATTCTTTGAGTCGATCCTTTGGGGCTTCTCCAGGATTTGCTTCTAATGTGAATTCTGTTACAGACGATAGATCATATTTGGTTTGAATGGACTTTAGAATGGATTCAATATATTTTGATTCTAATAAACTGGGTGTCCCTCCACCCAAAAAGATTGTATCAATTTTCCAATCTGATGTATCCACTTCACAGCGTTCAATTTCGGTTATGATTGCTTTTACAAAACGAGGAATAGTATCTTCCCGATCAGCAATAGAATAAAAATCACAGTACATACATTTCACTGCACAAAATGGGGTATGGATGTATATACCGGCTGAAGTTTTCAAATCTTTAAATAGTGGAATTTTTCAAGTAAAGAATCTACACGAATGCTTGATTCAAGATTTTATTTTATTAATGTATAAAATGTTTCCCCATATTTAAAGTAAATATTTTGATGTGAACTGCCCTACACATTTTCCGAAATTTGGGGGATGGAAATTGATATAAAGATCATAGAAACAGATGATGATTACCAATCCTGTCTGTTTATTCGAAAACAGGTATTTATTATTGGCCAAAATATTCCAGTAAAAATTGAATTGGATGATGATAAAATTGATGCTACGTATTTTTTAGCAAATTTATCAAGGAATCCTGTAGGAACTGCACGATACAGAAAAACAGACTTTGGAATAAAGTTAGAACGATTCGCAGTTTTGGAAAATGCAAGAAACTTTGGGGTTGGGAAGGCGTTGGTTCTGTTCATTGTAAATTATTTAAAAAATGAAAAAAATATTTATTTAAATGCACAAGAATCAGTCATTGATTTTTATGCAAAACTTGGGTTTCATTCGATGGGAGACATTTTTTTCGAAGCTGAAATTCCCCATCAAAAAATGGTTTTCTCTCGTTAAGTTTTAAAAGATGTCACAAAGAATTTATACACGACTGGGGAAATTAGTTTTTCCGTATTGGCCTGTTTTACTGATCTCAACTATTGCATCTTTGATTTATGTGGTTTTCAATAGTCTTTCTATTTGGTTGACTGCGTCATTAATCAACAATATTTTATCCGATTTTGATCAATTATTAGCAAACCATAAAGCTTTATCCAATGAGATTATGAGTTTCAATGATCAACTGAAATATTGGACAAATGAACTTATTTTGAGAGACACACCACGAGAAACATTGAAAATATTATGTTTGACCATTTTCTTTGTTTTTCTGGTTAAAAACATTTTTCTCTATATAAAAAATATTTCTTTAACCTATATACAATTCAATTTGATCACTTCTATCAGGACGAGTATTTATAATCATTTTCATTCTTTATCACTTTCATTTTTTGACAATGCAAAAAGCGGAGAACTCACTTCAATTGTTGTAACAGATGTGGCCAATATGAGAGTTGCTTTTGGCACGAGTTTTCATCGGATCTTTGTTGAACCCGTTAATATTCTTGTGTTTATATCACTCCTTTTTGTTATCAACGTGAATTTGGCACTTTATGCTTTAATTATCGTGCCAGTGACCGCGATAATTATTTTTTGGATTGGCAGAAGCATTCGGAGAAAATCCATGCGAACAGCCAAACAAATTGCAGGAATTATGAATATCCTTACTGAGATATTAAACTCCATACGTGTTGTAAAGGCATTTGGGACTGAAGCCTATGAAACAAAACGGTTTAAAAAAGAGCAAGACCGGTATTATAATCTTATTTCCCGTCGTGCAAGATTGAGGCTTACAGCATCACCTATTACCGAAACGATTGGGGCAGTTATTGGGGTTTCATTGCTATGGGTTGGAGGGTTGGATGTATTGGTTGCTGGAACTATGAGTCCGGAAGATTTCATACGTTTTATTTTAATCTTGTTCAGTGTTTTAGGCCCTATTCGCTTGCTGAGTAACGTCAGTGTGGATCTTCAAAAAGGTGCAGCTTCTGCACAACGTGTATTCACTATTTTGGACCAGCCACCGGAAATCATTGATAATCCGAACGCCATAACTTTAAATACCTTTTCTGGGAAAATTGATTTCCAGAGTGTTGGGTTTAGCTATATAGAAGGAGAAACCGTATTAAATGGTATTTCGTTTTCTATCCCTAAAGGTAAGTTAGTGGCAATTGTTGGACCCAGTGGCTCAGGGAAATCTACTATCGCAGATCTCATCCCACGGTTTTATGATATTGGATCCGGTGCCATCTTAATGGATGGAATAAATATTCGAGATGCTAAGTTAGCATCTCTTCGGAATCAAATGGGCATTGTAACACAGGAAACTATCCTTTTTAATGAAACTATTGAATTCAATATTACCTACGGTGTAGAAAATTATTCCCAAAGAGAGTTGGAGTCAGCAGCGCAAGCAGCGAATGCATATGATTTTATTTTGGATCAGCCCAAAGGGTTTCAAACCATCATTGGAGAAAAAGGTGTAAAACTTTCCGGTGGACAGCGCCAAAGATTAGCCATAGCAAGAGCAATTCTTCGGAATCCACCCATCTTAATTTTGGATGAAGCCACATCATCATTAGATACAGAATCCGAAAGAAAAGTACAGACTGCTTTAGAACACTTGATGCAAGATAGGACAACACTTGTGATTGCGCATCGGCTTTCAACTATTCAACGCGCTGACTCAATTGTGGTATTAGATAAAGGGAAAATTGTTGAAACAGGTACCCATGATTCCTTATTGAATGAAAAGGGGCTTTATGCAAAATTATATGAAAAATTGATGGCAGGATAATGATATGGCGGAGAAAATCAAAATTCTGTTCGATAGTTTTCATCTTTATCATTTACCCCAATTTGATCCGGTAATTGATTTATTATCCAAGGATGATCGGTTCCAAATATTCCATTCCACTGCAGCAGTAAATAAAAAGGAAGAAAGAGAACTTTGTTTGAAAATTCTAGCGACTAAACCCGGGACAATGATTTATTCGGATTCTGAGCAAGAAAGAGCCAAAATGATGAAGGAATTAGATTTGGACTTTTTTATTTGTGGTTGGTCACGTTATGAATTAGATGAATATATTTCAGAAAAAACACTGACTGGGATGATCTACCATGGAATCGGTGTAAAGCCGTCTTATTGGCTGGATAATCATCCGAGACTGAATATCAGGTTTGTTGAAGGTATATACAGAATGAATCAACTACGCAGTCATGGCGTTGATAAGGAACTTGTACTTACAGGCTTTACAAAACTAGATCCTTTATTTTCTCAAAATCCTGGCTTTGATGAAAAGCTCGCTCAATCATTGGGGCTGGACCCAAGTAAAAAAACGATTCTTTTTGCACCCACCTTTTATCCCAGTTCTTTAGAACGATTTGGAATGAAATTAGGCGAATATACCAAAAATTATAATGTAATTCTTAAACCCCATATGTGGACATATTTCCTAGATAAATTTGGAGAATATAATTTGGTACCACAAAGAAATCTGGCCTATAATTTGGCAGAAAAGTTTTCTCACATTAAATTATTGGGTCCCGATGTCTATAATATTACTCCCTACTATAAAATTTCAGACATTCTTTTAACCGAAGCATCCAGCACCATTTATGAAATGATCGCATTAGAAAAACCGGTAATTGTAAATCGGTTTTATCGTCTGAAACTATCCCATAGGCTATTTCGATACCGGTTATTCAAAAAACGATTAAACAAGGAAATGAATAAAGATATTGCCAATTTTTGCTTTGAAATGAATAGAGCTAAAGATTTACCACAAGTGCTTGATACTGCCTTTAATGAAAATCATAAACGACTGAATATTGTACGAGAATACCAAACTAAAATGCTGTATAAATTAGATGGAAAGGCATCGGAACGGGTTCGAGATTCTATTCTGAATCACTTTAAGAACTAAGGGTGATTAAAGGTCGTATGACGTCTGTTCTATTTGAGACTCACCATCTTTATTATTTACCAAATTTCACACCTGTCATCCAGGAATTAAAGAAGCGTGGTAAGTTTAATATTTTTGCTTCTATTCCTCAAAAGATGCCAAAAGATGAACAGGAAATATTTTATGATGCTTGTTCAAATTTAGGTATTCCTGTTATAAAAGCACTAAATGAAGAAGATCGAATCCAGAAAATTCAGGAAGAAAATTTTGATGTAATTCTTGTTGGGAATGTGGGGCAACTTAATTATCTGACTTCGAAAAAAACTATTACTGTGATGGTTTACCATGGGATTGGTCTTAAGCAATCTTATTACAAGGACATGGATGATCGCATCAATATTCGTTCTGTGGAATCTCAGGATCGATTTGATGAACTCAAGGTAAAGGGGCATAAAAACCTTGTACTAACCGGTTTTACAAAACTGGATCCATTAATTGATTTAGACAGTGAAAAAGTGTCCAGATTAGGACAAGATCTCGATCTCGACCCAGATAAAAAAACAATTCTTTATGCGCCAAGTTTTTATCCTAGTTCTATTGAACTACTTTTCCCTGAATTTGAATTATTATCTATTAATTATAACATAATTATTAAACTTCATAATTTTAGCTGGCTTCAAACTCGTTATCTATATCAAAGCAAAATGGCAGAAGCTGTAGATGCAACGTGTGAAAATGTTCATCTGTTAAAAAAAGAAATATTTGACATTATTCCATATTACCATTTGGCTGATATTTTAATAACCGATATTTCTTCTACGCTTTTTGAATTTTTACCGTTGAATAAGCCCATTATCCAAGCAAATTGTTATAGTCTAAGGTTGAAACACCGGATATTCTCGCGGCGATTTTGGAAAAAATTAGATGTGAAACGAATGCAGAATATTGATTTTACGTACCCAATCTCTGACCCATCAGAACTTTCCATTCGGGTTCAATTTGCCTTGGATTTCCCTGAAGAAATGGCTTCTTTGCGTAAGGATGCCCATGACCTATATTTATTTTATCCAGATGGAAAAGCATCATCCCGGTTAGTGGATGCAATTGAAAGTAAATTGAAATGAAGATTGGAGTTTACAGCCCAAACTGGATTGGAGATGCGGTTATGGCACTTCCATTCATCCATCATTTAAAAGAAAAAAATCCAGAATCAGAAATCATAATCATATGTAGGGATTGGGTAGCAGCAGTTTATAAGAACCATCCGGAAATTGATCAAATAATTACAATATCTAGATCAGACATCAAGGGTTATTTTGCTACCCGACAGATAGGTAAATCGTTTCAATTATTAGAATTAGATGTTTTTTATACACTAACAGATTCGTTTAGAAGCGCAGCCATTTTAGGGTGGAGTAAAGCAAAGATTCGAATAGGGTTTAAATCACAAATGAGATCAATATTTTTAACTGATGTTATTGAAAATCCGAAAGAAAAAATGCATCGTTCTATAAAATATTTAACCCTCATTAATATTAAGATAAAAGCCGATAATTCAATTGGAATCAAGCTAACCAATGGAGAAACCCAGTGGGCAAATGAAGAATTTAAAAATCTAAAATTGAAATGCCCCATAGCTTTCTTCCCATTTAGTGTAGCATCATCTCGCTCCATTCCGAATAATAAAATTAAAGAATTGCTTAACGGATTAAACCAATCTGTCCTTATAATGGGATCTAAAGGGGATGTTGTTCTAGCTAATTTACTGATTAATGAATGCCCAGGAATAAAACTGATCAATCTATGTGGAAAATATTCCATGCGAGAATCCATGGCACTTATTTCCTTGTGTCAATTTGCGTTGGCATCAGACAGCGGACTTGGGCATATATCTGCCAGCCTCGGTATTCCGACCATTTCATTATTTGGCGCAGGGGACAGTGAAAAGACAAAACCTATTGGTAGGCAAACATTTGTGATTAATAAAAACGTACATTGTAGCCCTTGTCAAAAAAATATTTGTATGAATACAAAAGATCATTTATGTTGTTTTAATGAAATCCTCCAGATTGATGTGAAGAACGCTATCCAATCTTTGAATTTGAATCCTTAATATTGGTTCTATTATAAAGATATTTTTAAAATCTATATCGGGGAAATTGATTACATTGAAGACTTGGAATCAGCCTGTAAATTATTCCAATAAATAACTTAAATAATTAAAGAGTACTGTTTCAAAGATTACCTGATATCAAAATGGGCACTTTTAATCAGAAGGGTCAAGTCCCTTCAGCAAGATTCTGAATGACCAAGGTTAAATAATACATTATGGCAAATATTAAACCTTTCCAGGGATACTTACCACCACCTGAGATAGCTAAACAAGTTTCTTCACCTCCTTATGATACTTTGTCATCAGATGAAGCTCGGGAAATGGTGCAAAATAATTTAGACTCATTCTTAAGAATTATCAAACCAGAAATAGATTATTCACCAGGTATAGAACCAGATAGCGAAACACTCCACCATCACGCAGCTGAAAATCTTCAGGCATTTATTAGATCTGGTAAATTGCAAAAGGATAAAAACCCCAGTTTTTATATTTATCAAATATCCATGGATCAGCATACTCAAACAGGAATTATAGCAGCAGTTTCTGTTCAGGAATACAATGAAGGACTTATAAAGAGACATGAATTTACCCGTCCTGAAAAAGAGAATAACCGTACACGGCATTTTGAAATCACCAATGCAAATACGGGACCCGTTTTACTTACATTCAGAAATAATGGTGAATTTCAAGATCAAATTCCAGATATTTCTAACCGAATACCAGATATTACTTTCCAAGCAGATGATGGCATCAACCACAGTTTGTGGAAAATTACATCTCCTACAACTCTGAAATCACTAAACCGCTATTTTGAATCTATTCCAGCATTATATATTGCGGATGGTCATCATCGTGCAGCCTCGGCATCTCGGGTACAAAAAATTAGGCAGGATAATAATCCACAGCACCAGGGAAATGAATCATATAATTACTTTCTATCTGTTATCTTTCCTCATGATGAAATGCAGATACAGGGTTATAATCGATTAGTAAAGGACTTGGCTGGGTTATCTGATGATCGGTTCCTAGAGTTAATAAAAACAAATTTTATAATTAAAGATTTACCGAATCTTCAGATTCCACACCAGAGACATACTTTTTCTATGTATTTAAATGGTAATTGGTATCGATTAAATGCAAAAAATAAAATTATTTCTGATGATCCTGTTGCTGGGCTGGACGCATCTATACTACAAAATCATTTGTTAAACCCTATTCTGGAGATTGATAACCCTCGGACCAATAATAGAATTGATTTTGTAGGTGGAATAAGGGGACTGGAAGAATTAGAGCGTCGTTGTTGCCTAGACGCGAAAGTTGCATTTGCTTTACATCCGGTTTCAATTGATGAATTATTGATTGTAGCAGATGCGGATAAAGTAATGCCGCCAAAATCTACCTGGTTTGAACCAAAGCTCAGATCTGGTCTTGTGGTACGGCTTTTAGATTAGGATTCTTAAATGAAAGAACTTGTAACCTATGCTCGTGGTATTTATTGAAAATGTAACTTCAACAACAGTGTAGAAAAATATAGGTTGTGTTGTTGATTTATTTTTTAGAAGGGATTGAATAAGTAAATTCAATCAAACTATTTTTAATTATTTTAATAGAGGTGAGCAGAATGAGTTTGCTGAAACAGGAACTACGTAAACAGATTCCTAAAGTACAAAACGAAATCGAACAACTGATTATTGATAAAGGTGATAAAAAAATCAGTGATGTTACAGTAGCCCAAGCCTATTCTGGTTTACGGGGAATCAAAGCATTTGTATGTGATACTTCCTCAGTCTCGGCTGATAAAGGATTGATCATTCGTGGTATTCCACTTTTAGAAATCACCCATATTTTACCTGAAGAAGTCTTCTTTTTACTCCTCACTGGTCGCTTACCTAATAAAGATGAATTAACTGACTTGAAAAAAGATTTTTCATCTCACCTTGAAGTACCGGATTATGTTTGGAGGGTCTTAAGCGAAATGCCGGATGATACTCACCCTATGACCCTATTTAATACTGGGATTCTCGCTATGCAGAACGAAAGTGTATTCCGAAAAAAGTATGATGCAGGAATGCCAAAAACAGAATTTTGGGAAGCAACACTTGAAGATGGTATACAACTTTTGGCAAAACTTCCAACTCTGGGTGCAGGTATTTACCGGATGCGTTTTAAAAAAGGAGACCGAATTACTCCTGATTCTAATAAGGATTGGGCCGGCAATTTTGTCCACATGATTGGTTTACCGGATGATACAGGGGATTTCCATAAACTGATGCAATTGTATTTCATGCTTCATTGCGATCACGAAGGAGGAAATGTAAGTGCTTTTGCATCACACACCGTTGCTTCTGCTTTATCTGATCCTTATTATGCTGTAACAGCGGGACTTAATGGGTTGGCTGGTCCACTTCATGGGTTAGCAAATCAAGAATGTCTCAAGTTTGTTTTAAGTGTACGGGATGAATTTGGTGGTGTCCCATCTGAAGAAGAATTAAAAAAATATTGCTGGGAACGACTGAATAACGGACGTGTCATACCCGGTTACGGACATGCTGTGTTGCGTTGCCCCGATCCGAGATTTACTGCCTTCATTAAATTTGGCCAGAAACATATCAAGGATGATGATGTTTTTTCCATCGTAGATCGTTTATTTAATGTGGTTCCGGATGTGTTACAGGAGCAGGGTAAAGCAAAAAATCCTTGGCCGAACGTAGACGCGGCTTCAGGATCATTACTATATTATTATGGATTAAAGGAGTTCAATTTCTACACAGTCTTGTTCAGTATTTCACGAACTATGGGAATGATTTCCCAAATGGTTTGGGAACGAGCCTTGGGTATTCCAATTACCCGCCCAAAATCGGTGACTACCGATTGGATAAGAAAAACCATATAAATTTTATGAAAAAAATCATCGGATTTCTTTCCAGATCAATCTTTTTGATCCATCTCATTTTTGGAAATGATGTATATCAATCTATTCGAGTTTTCAATTCAACACCTGAAAATATTGAAATTATCGCTCAGGCTGGAATTCCATTGGATCATGTATCAGGGAAAAAAGGTGTATATATTGATGTTACTGCGTCTGAAGATCAAACGATCGAGTTGATCTCATTAGGTTTGGATATTGATATATTAATACCTGACCTTACGGAACATTATTTATCCAGAAATATCCCTGATAACTCCCGGGATTTTCCCTTGGGATCCATGCAAGGGAACTATACTTGGGATGAATTGAATAGTCGTTTTGACGAACTACAGGCAGAATACCCCAATATAATTTCCGAACGAGTTATCCTGGGGGAATCTGTTGAAGGACGTGATATTTGGGCATTTAAAGTATCTGACACACCTGAAGATGATGAAGAAGAACCTGAAGTTTTATTTACAGCATTAACACATGCTCGCGAGCCCATAGGCATGATGAATTTAATTTATTTTGTTCAACTTCTTGCAGAAGGATATGGAACCGATCCTGAATTAACGTATCTCGTGAACGAACGTGAAATTTGGTTCT
>Ga0209091_10001200_pt1 | contig 23195 bp, 45 predicted proteins | sample ArcticOcean_MG_C_6_FD_187438 | JGI IMG/M metagenome (GOLD analysis project Ga0209091, IMG submission 187438) | Marine microbial communities from western Arctic Ocean - ArcticOcean_MG_CB8_128 (SPAdes) (version 2) | ecosystem: Environmental > Aquatic > Marine > Oceanic | place: Arctic Ocean...
TGAAGATGGTGGTTTAGGTTTTGGTGGACATTGTTTTCCTAAAGACACAGAAGCATTTTTAGATTTCACTGATAGTGAGATACTAAGAAAAGTAATCGAAGTAAACAACAAACTAAAATGAAACTAGGATTCGCTCTTGGACCATGTGTCCGTGATATATTACTTGGTAAAGTAAAAGACGAAGACGTAGGATTTATACTAGTTGATGATGGGTTCAATTGGAACAGTCAACCTGATGGGATAGAATTAGTTTGTATGAACAATCTCATGCTTAAACAATTTGATAAGGATGTTGTCTATGATACGATTGATATTCTTCATTTCTCTGGTAAACTAGTAAATACAACAAATAATGATATCTCCTCTTTTTGGGCTGAATTCGCAGACTCAAACTCTCAATCAGTTGGAATCTGGTGTGATGTAATTATATCACCAGAATTCTCAACACCCGCAGTAAAACACGCCTGGGACCACTATCAAATGCTAGCCGGTCTATGTAATAAATAAAAACTTGACAAATAGCAAGAAACCATGTATAATACTACCTGAACTTAACATTAACTTGAGAGGTAGATAATGATATATGGAACAGGAGTAGATATTGTTGATATCAATAGATTCCGTGCTATCATTGAAAGACATGGTGATAAGTTTGCAAAACGAGTATTAACAAAGACTGAATATAGTACTTACTTGCAACACCATAACCAACCAACTTATCTGTCCAAATGCTGGGCAGTGAAAGAGGCGTTTGTAAAAGCGATGGGTACTGGATTTACTGGCACATTCAACAAGAAAGATATTGGTTATGGCTCAACTGGTGATGCCAGACCATATGTAGTTCTGTCAAATTCAGCGGAAATTGAAGTAATAAAACTCAATCTAAAGACAAATTTGAGTGTAAGTGATGAGAGTAGCAACGCAGTTGCGTTTGTTATAGTAGAACGAACTAATTATTAACTAGAGGAAATAATAGATGAAACCAATGATAACACACTTTAATATAGACCATTCTGATAAATATGATGTTACTAAGAGAGGACTTAATATGACAGAAGGCAATTTTATGACGAGTAGTACTCGTGATAGGATAATGAAAGATATTCGTGAACTTGAGGCGAAAAAGTCTGCTATATCAGACAGAATTGGCGAAGCCAGAATGCAAGGTGGCTTAGAAGAAAACGAAGAACTATTGATGGCGTTAGAAGATATGCAACGTCATGACCAAGAGGCAAACCGATACCAAGAAATGCTGTTCGATGCTAAAATTATCCAACCAATTAAACTTGGTAAAAAGAAAAACGTTTCTGTTGGAACAACAGTTACAATTATGAACACTGACAATGACCAAGAACATGTATGGACTCTTTTGGGTGTACATGATTCAGACCCAAACAACGGAATTATTAGTATGAAATCTCCGATGGGTAAGGAACTATTGACACGTGAAGTTGGTGATGAAATAGAAGTCAATGGGACTTACTACGAAATCCTAAAAATTACTGCAAAAAAGTTCAATTAATTTAACTGCAAAATAACCCTTTAAAAAACTTGACATCCTTCTAATATATGCTATAATAGGTATATAAGTAGGTTTATGAGGAAAATATGAGATTATTTAGTTTGACAATACTGGCAATGATTAGTTTTGTAGTCATTGCAGAAACGCTTGATGAAGCGAAAGCATTGCCACGCAGTAATTATGAGGTAGTTGCAATAGAACTTGAAGCAAAAGAATTATACTGTCTAGCACAGAATATCTTCTTTGAAGCGGGAAATCAAAGCCTCGAAGGCATGGCCGCTGTTGCTGACGTAACAATCAATCGATTAACTAATACCCGCTATCCAGACACTATTTGTGGTGTTGTGAAACAAGGACTAAAACATCCAGATGGACAGATGAAAAGGTATAAGTGCCAATTTAGTTGGTACTGTGACGGTAAGAGTGACACCGTTCCGTCAACATCAGCAACTCTTAATGAAGGTATTAATAGTGCATGGATAAATTCGCAAGATATAGCATATGCTATGTTGTTAGAATACGAATTGAGCCAGATTACTTGGTTAGGTATTACACAAGGTAGTACACATTATCATGCAAATTACGTTGTGCCTAATTGGGTTGAAGACCGAGGTATGAAACGTGTCAAGCAGATTGGCTCACATATATTTTATAAGTTTGGTGAATAAAAATGACAACACACGCAACAATTGATATAGAAACATTAGGAACTAGTCCAGATACAGTCGTATTGACTATTGGTGGAATTAAGTTCGACCCGATGGCAGATGATGGGTTACACAGTGAATTTTATTATCGAGTGGATGCTGATGAACAACTTGAAATGGGTCGTTCGGTTGACGAGAAAACACTTGAATGGTGGGAAAAGCAACCCGAAGAAATCAAAGCAGAAGCAATGGATCCAGACAATAGGGTTTCTGTAGAAGAAACATTAAAGTCGCTAAATAAGTGGCTAGTTGGAGTTGATAAGATTTGGTGTCAAGGACCTGTGTTTGATATATGTATTTTAGAAAATTTATATAGACAGATGGACTCGCATCATAATTGGTCATTTTGGAATATTAGAGATAGTAGAACATTGTTTGGATTAGCACCCAAAGACCCACGCAAGGAAATAGATTTTGCGGCACACAATGCCTTAGCAGATGCTATCGTGCAAAGTTTATGTATTCAGAAAGTTTATAAATCATTAGGAATTGACAAATGAGAATTGAAGAAGATGTAAAATTAGATTATGGAAACGTTCTGATACGACCAAAACGTAGCACATTGGGTTCACGTAAAGAAGTAGACCTAGAACGTGGTTTTACTTTTCGTAATTATGAAGGTGACACAATAGATGGTTATCGACATTATCGTGGAGTGCCTATTATGGCATCTAATATGGATGGTGTGGGTACAATGGAAATGGCAGACACACTTGCTAAACAGAAAATGTTTACATGTCTTGTAAAGACTTTTGCAGTAAACGAACTAGTTGATTATTTCAATAAAGAACAACATACATTATCCAGACCATCTAATGATGATTACCGTAAAGAACATGTAGCAATGAGTATTGGTATTACTGATACTGATTTAGCAAAGTTTAACGCAGTATATCAGTTAATTACAGATGGCAATCTAAAGTACGTTTGTATTGATGTAGCAAATGGGTACAGTGAAAGATTTGGTAATTTCGTTAGAAAATTTAGAAAGCAATTTCCTAATGTAGTAATTATCGCAGGTAACGTAGTAACAGGTGAAATGACAGAGGAGTTAATCTTAAATGGAGCAGATATCGTTAAAGTAGGTATTGGTCCTGGCTCTGTCTGTACTACTCGTATTCAAACCGGAGTGGGTTACCCTCAACTTAGTGCAGTCATGGAATGTGCCGATGCGGCTCACGGATTAGGTGGACTCGTTATCGCAGATGGTGGGTGTTCAACTCCTGGTGATGTCGTTAAAGCATTTGCTGGTGGAGCCGATTTTGTGATGCTAGGTGGAATGTTAGCAGGTCATGACGAAGGTGGAGGCAATATTATTACTAAATGTTATGAAACAAATGAACTTGACACTAGTTATAATACAAAATTAACAATTGAGAAAAGTTTTATACAGTTTTATGGCATGAGTTCAGACGCGGCAAATACAAAACACTTCGGTGGACTTAAAGATTATCGTTCAAGCGAAGGTCGTGAAGTATTAGTTCCATATCGTGGCAATGTAGCAAACACAATACAAGATATCTTAGGTGGTATTAGAAGTGCGTGTACTTATGCAGGTGCCCAACGTCTTAAACATCTAATGAGGTGTGCAACATTCATTCGTTGCGTTGACACACATAACAGAGTATTTGAGAATAACTGATGAATCATATATCTGACCCATCAATTCATATAATGACCTCTACTTATACAAAGGGAGTTGCATTACCGTATACAGTTTCAATGATTCTTAATGATGCCGACAACCATAAGGCATTTAGAAGAATGATGAGTGAAAAATTTAACCATAAAGATATCAGCATTCGTATAAGCAAATACATAAACGAAGCATCAATCCATTTTAGAAATGAGAGTGATGTAGCAGAATTTTTACTAGTAGCAGGAGAGTAGATGAAGATAGGATTTACAGCCTCAGCATTTGATTTGTTACATGCTGGCCACGTATTAATGCTAGAAGATGCAAAAAAACAATGCGACTATCTCATTGTCGGATTACAAACTGACCCGTCACACGATAGAAAAGAAAAATCTAAACCAGCACAGACTGTTATAGAAAGATATTTACAACTTCGTGCATGTAAGTTCGTAGATGAAATTATTCCATATAGCACTGAACAAGATTTAGAAGACTTACTAGCAGGAATGCACATTGATATTCGTATTCTTGGTGTTGAGTACAGAGATAAAGGATTTACTGGTAGTGAAATATGCAAAACACGTGATATAGAAATTTACTTTAATGAAAGAGACCATAGATTCAGTTCTTCTGGACTAAGACAGCATATCGTAGATTCATTTAAGAAGAAGAAATAAATGGCAATAAACAAAGAGACAGTCTTAGAAGTAGAACATTTCACAGATAGACTATTCAAAATTACAACGACAAGAGACCGGTCATTAAGATTCCGTGATGGCGAATTCTTAATGATTGGATTAGACCATTGGTCAGAAAAGTTACAAAAGAATAAGCCAATAATGAGAGCCTATTCAGTAGCATCACCAAGTCACCAAGAAACATTAGAATTCTATTCAATCAAAGTGCAAGACGGACCACTAACGAGTAGACTCCAACATATTAAAGTTGGCGAAGAGATACTGGTCAATAGTAAACCAGTGGGAACACTTATCACTACCAATGTAAAGAGTGGTAGAACATTGTATATGTTAGCCACCGGCACTGGTATTGCCCCATTCCTGTCACTTATGAGAGGATTCGATGTCTATGACAACTACGACAACGTAGTATTACTGCATGGAGTTCGAGAAGTAAAAGAACTTGCCTTTGACGATTACCTTACTAATTTAAATGAAGATGAAACTTATAAGGAAATAACTCAAGGTAAATTCAAATATTATCCAACAGTAACACGTGAAGATTTCAAAAATCAAGGACGGGTAACTGATGCGATGTATACAGGAAATGTACAAAAAGTACTTGGACTGGAAGAGTTTGACAAAGACAAAGACAGAGTAATGATATGCGGTTCGATGGAAATGAACAAGGAACTAAAAGAATATTTTGAAGGATTAGGTCTCGTAGAAGGCACGATGAAAGAACCCGGTGAGTATGTTTTAGAAAAAGCGTTTGTTGACTAATAATTTTAAATTTAGATAAATATCTCATATACAAAAACAGACTAAGACACTACTAACTCACTCGGGAGAGACTATGAAAGCAAAAATATATACGAAAGATAATTGCACATTCTGTGTACAGGCAAAAACTTTAATGAACATCCGTGGTATTGAGTGGGAAGAATTGAACATGCAAACTAGTCCGAAGCACCGAGATGAACTTATGGAAAAGTGTGAAAAAATGAGTGTTATTCCTAGAACTGTTCCACAAATTTGGATAGATGATGCGTATGTAGGCGGATTCCAGGAGTTGAAAAACAAACTTGATGCTATCTAAGTATACCTTTTTAGTTGGTGCTCCTGGCTCAAGATGGAGTGGGGTTGCACAGTTATTAACTGATAATTTCAATTATAATAAAACTGACGAAAGAGAAGAACGTCAATACGTTCATGGTGAATTTACAGGACATAAAGGGTCTTACTTTGGACCTGGAATGGAACTTGGTGAAGACTTTCACAGACTTGAACATTCATATTACAACAAACTAAGATTTCAAGCCACATGCGATTCTGCATTTGCTGACCCAAATTTATCTCAGACTAAGATGATAAAATGTCATCAATTTGCGTATGGATTAGATTGGTTAAAAGAGACCATTCCATATAGTAATATCTTATTAGTAAGACGAGATACAGACTTAGCATTTGATTGGTGGAAAGACGCAGGTGGATGGGATATTACATATCCAAACTATCAATGGTATATAGATGATGCACACATGCGACACTATATTGACACTGAAATCAAATTAGCAGATATGTTTGTGAAGAAATATCAACAGTGGGAATATCTAACAGAAGATTGGATTACAGAACACTTTGGTACCCATTCAATAGAAGTATCACCTACCAAATACGATGACACTCAAGTTTGTTTGATAACTACTGACTTTTAAGCGTTCCCAGATAAATACTGATAGTAATTAGAAAGGAACAACTTATGGAACAGTTAGGATTAGATGTAACAGATTTATTAATGCCGTGGATTAGTGTACTAATCTCACTGCTCGTTGCTATATGGCTGAAAGACTACGCTACAAGTCTAGCAAAAGGTCTTAAATTTAAGATGAATCCAGCATTCAACGAAGGCGATGAGGTTCTACTTGATGGCGAGTTGTCAATGATTGTTAAAATTGGTACAAGAGAAACAGTATTTGGTGTATATTCTGAAAGAGGATATACTTGGAGATATGTACCTAATGAAAGAATTCCTTATCTAAAACTTGAGAAAGTTATCAAAAAAGACTTACACATCGATACTGACGAAGAAAAAGCAGAAAAAATGAAAACTGCCATAGATAAGTTACAGGATGACCAAATCGCTAAGAACAAAGAAGCAATCTCTAAACTCAAGTGAGAAATTCTACCACAACTATGCTCAAGGTACTACTTGTTCTAAGTCCTCTGTGGATATGGATTATAATTCAAATCTTTTTATTAAATAATCAATAATTTTACTTGACTTTTCGTTCAATATTTGTTATCATTAGTGTTAACAGATGAAAGAATTAACCTTAAAATTAAAAGTAGGCGATGAGATACTCGTTGGACGCTTCAGAAATGTCGTTGCAGAGATAAAAGACATCTCTATCGATATTAATGGACAACCCGTAATTCATACATCAAAAGGTAAAAAGAACGTATTAGGTTTTAGAGTTTCTAAGGGAGTGAAGATTAAATGAGAGAACTTTGGGTAGAGAAATATAGACCATCTAACATCACAGATTATGTATTCCGTGATGATAAACAAAGAAATCAAGTATCAAACTGGGTAAAGAGTGGCGCAATCCCACATCTACTATTCAGTGGTGGTGCTGGTACAGGTAAAACAACATTAGCAAAAGTTCTATTGAATGAATTAGATGTAGATGCTGGCGACATAATGCTTATCAACGCATCAAACGAGAACAACGTAGACACAATGCGAACAAAGATTAACGGATTTGCAAGTAGTTTTCCTTTCTCTGGTGAGTTCAAATATGTCTTACTTGACGAAGCAGACTATCTATCACAAAACGCACAAGCAATCTTGCGTAATATGATGGAGACATTTTCAAACACATGTCGTTTTATATTGACTTGTAACTATCCCAACAAAGTTATTCCAGCAATTCATTCTCGTTGCCAAGGTTATCACATTGAGAAACTAGACCAAACTGAATTTACAGTTCGAGTTGCTACCATTCTTCTAACAGAAGAAATGAAGTTTGTTCCTGAAGACTTAGACATCTATATTAAATCAACTTATCCAGACTTACGTAAATGTATCAACATGGTACAACAAAACGTAGTTGATGGTGGACTACAACAACCTGGTATGGGTGAAAGTGGCGAGAGTGATTGGATTTTAGAATACGTAGCATTGTTTCAACTTGGCAAAGTATCAGAAGCAAGAAAACTTATTGTTTCTAAAGCAAGAGCAGAAGAATATGAAGGTATCTTTCGTAAATTGTATGAGAATTTAGATTGGTTTGGTGACGATGATATAACTCAAGGCAAAGCATTGCTTTGTATCAGAGATGGATTAGTCAATCATGGTGTTGTAGTAGACCCAGAGATTAATCTAAGTGCGACTTTGTTAGAACTACAATATATTAAATAAAATGGAAGACCAACTGCCATACTCACCGAGAAGAATACTGACTGATGAACAGGAAGCAATCATTGGTGGAGACTTTCTTGCTTACTTAATTAGTAAAGCAGAAAACCAAGACCCGATTACTCCATTCTCATCTATAAAAACAATTGATGATAAACTAAGAATTCATATAAACCGAACAAACGATTTGAAATGGGCAATAGATGATGCAATTGGTTGGATTAATAATGACGGTGTTGATTATGTCATTATCGGAGATGATGCAGATGCGTACTCTATAGAATTGTGCAAAGGATTAGAAAAGTTATTTAAACCCTACGCAACAATAGAAATAACGAAGGAAGATGAATGGATTATCGTAAAGATAAATATTAAGGATAAGAGAATCGTAATAAACAATCAAACTATAAAAATAGAGTAATAATGGCAAAAAAAGCATATCTAATATTAACACACTCTTTCGCACCTGCACCGGGAGCCAACACTTCAATGAAAAACTTTGCATCTGAAGGCGAATGGCAGATGCAGGAATCTGTGTTTTTTGTGACAAGAATCAGAAAACGTTGGTATCAGTCAGCGACTACTATTGTTAATCTTTCTGAAGGAACAGTAGAGAAAAATAATGCAGAAACTACTGACTATCAGAAAATCGTTCAACATGTAATGATTAAGTATCCTGAACAATATAATCAGTTCGTAAAAGAATGTAAGGCAGAAGGTTTAATCGCTAAAGGAAACGAAACAACAACCGATGAGTAAACTCGCAAAATCAGCCGCAAACAAAACAATACACGGAAAGTAATATGGATTTACATGGACTTGATTTAAATACCGGCTGGGAAGTATACAGAAAAGCCACAGAAGATTGTCATAAGAAAAAAATAAAAAATCTAAAAGTTATCACAGGTCAAGGCGAAATGGCAAAAGAATTTCCAGGATGGGTACATGCAGACCCATTTGCTTTATCGGCTAGAAATTCAGAGAACAACAAAGGTTCCTGGACAGTACAGATTAAGAAACATAAGACCGAAAACAAGCCACCAAAGAGTGCAAAGAAAGATAAACTAGACCTTGAAATACTTTTTACTAAATTTAAAAAGATAGGAGAATAAAATGATAAATGATTTACTTAAAAAAAGATTTACTACTAGATTCTGGGATAATTCAAAAGAAGTTCCCTACGAATTAATACAAAGTGTATTACAAGACGTATATGACTCACCAAGAAAGAATGGTGATGCTAGGATTATTGTTAAAGTGTTAACACCTAGTGACGCAGGTGAAAAAATGAAAGATGAACTATTAAAATTAAGTTGGTGTAGAGATGGTGACAAAGGAGCAATAGACAACGAAGGACCTATTAGAGTACAAGGGCAATTTACAGCGCCTTATGTTCTGTTATTTGGTACTAAAGAAATAGTTGCCTATGACCAACACCACGTAGCAAATGCTACACTACAAACAACAATAGCAATGATATCAGCAGAAGAAAAAGGGTTGAATACAGCATATTGTCAATGTATAGAACCAGACGAATCTTTAGAATCTGATGTAGACTTTTATGTAATGAGTGGACTAGGTATAGGCTATGCTACCGCACCTATAGAAGAAGCAATACGTTACCCAATAGACAGAGTTACTATTGTAGAAGATGAAGTTCATTACGATACGTCAAATGTAATACCTGGTTATAAGTACTTTGGTGAAAGAGACAAACCTGAGTTAGCAGATATGAGTATTGTGATATAACTTGAAAACCTCAGAAAAAATAGAAAAAATCTCTAATTGGATTGATGAATACTTAAAAGAAAGTAATCAAAAGTCGCTAATAATTGGAGTATCTGGCGGAATTGATTCCGCAGTCGTAAGTACATTATGTGCTATGACTGGCAAACCTACAATCGTTGTAAGTATGCCAATTCGACAACAGGCTACTCAACATGACTTAAGCCTTACACACTGCTGGTTTCTCAAAGGCAGATATCCCAACGTAACTCACATTAACAAAGACCTTACCAGTATTTTTGAACAGTTCGAAGATACATTTGAAGCGGAGAATGACGACCTTGCATTTGCTAACACTCGTGCTAGATTACGTATGACTGCTTTATATCAGATTGCTCAATTCAATAAAGGACTAGTTGTAGGAACTGGTAACAAAGTCGAAGATTTTGGTGTTGGTTTCTTTACAAAGTATGGTGATGGCGGTGTAGATATTTCGCCAATCGCAGACTGTATGAAATCTGAAGTATGGGACATGGGTAAAGAACTTGAAATAAATCAATCAATTATAGACGCAGAGCCTACAGATGGATTATGGGACGATGCTCGTGTTGATGCTGACCAATTAGGTATGACCTATGCAGAACTAGAAGATGCAATGCTAGGCAAAGGTTCAAAACAATTGATTGATAGATTTATGACACTCAAGTATCTCAACAGCCACAAAATGATTCCAATTCCAGTCTGTTATATGGACTAAAACACTTGACTTCCATGTCCGGTTATGTTATTATTATCTAAATGAATTGTTTAGTATTAGGTTTAGCGTTATCTTTACATGTAGGTCTACAAAATGACTACAATCAGGCCCACCCATATTTGATGTGCGAGAAGAATCAAATTATTACTGGTTTATATTATAATAGTTTAGATAAAGTGAGTGTGGTACTAGCAAAAGAATATGATTTAACTGATGATTTAAAGTTAGATGTTGGCATTGTTACAGGATATGTATATGATGTTGTTCCAATGGTAAGACTTAGATATAAAAATCTATTTCTCATGCCAGCATTAGAAGATAAGAGAACTGGACTGGTATTTGGAGTTCAGTATGAATTTAATTTTAATAGGAAAGATTAATGACATCAAGTCAACATACAATAAGAGATAAAACACTTTTTACTAATGAAGTAGATGGTGATTTACATATTTCATGGGACACATATAACAAAGCGATAGAAGATTTAGCAGTACAGATTTTTGAAAGTGGATATGAATTCAATCAAATAGTTTGTATTGCAAAAGGCGGTCTAAGAGTAGGAGACATACTTGCCCGTATCTTTGATGTTCCATTTGCAGTAATGTCAGTAGAGTCCTACCACGGTGATGGAGCAAAAGACACACAAGGAAAGATTGTATTTGGAAATTCATTAGCAAAGACATCGCCCAACTTAGGAAACAAAGTTTTATTAGTAGATGATTTAGCAGATTCAGGAGTAACATTAGAGAAGTGTGTTAGATGGCTAGAACATTATGAAGGTTTCTTTATTGATGACCTTCATACTGCAACAGTATGGGTTAAAGGTAAATCAGAGTTTACTCCAGACTATTATATAGAATACTTGCCAAACAATCCTTGGATTCATCAACCCTTTGAGAAGTACGAAACAATGGACATTGAAGAATTGAGAGGTCAGACATGACATTAGAAGAAATATATAGAAAATATGAGAAGTTAACTTTAGAGATTTGTGCAGGAGAAGTAACACACGATAATACATTAGAATGTGCAGGTGCAATGATGGGGCAAGCAATGAAGTTATATAAATTAGCATTATCACCAGAAGATTTCGATGGATTAATGCATATAATATCTCAAGCGGCAGAACTAGATGAGATGGCATTTAACGATGATTTTCCATCGGGGACGTTACATTAATGGAAAAGAATTGGGATAGTGTTAGAAAACAGTACGCAGGTATAATTCAAAATCTAATAAACAATATTGATATTTGCAATAGAAGGTTTGTTGAACAAGGTGACAGTGGATATTTAGTCCAGCGAGAAGTGTACATTAAAGAAGTTGAAGAAATTAAGACATTTATTGTCAATAAAGAAAAAGAATTAGGCTGTTACGGAGATGAACATAATGAAGATTGATGAAATGAGAGAAAAAGGTTATCAAATGTTGGCTGAATGTATTAGGTCAGACCAATTATCAGCAAGACAAGTTCATGAGGAATTTGAAGCAGACCCAGAATTTAAAGAATGGTACTCTGACAAGTACTTGAAATAGAAAGGAAAGAAAATGAAAAATAATTGGTTTAATTGGAACCATTTAAGAAACACAGAAAAATATAATACTAAAATACGTGAAAACGCAATAGTGTTATATTTCAAACATATGTATACTGGATTTAGAGAGGCAGGTAAGCAGTTGCTATTAGCATTTGCTAGTATCATACATGCAATATTTCCACCATTGTTTGATTTCAAATTACTAGACATAGTAATCAATCAAACTATAGGATTATACAAATATTTACCAAATCATCCTAGTTGGAAAAAATTAAAAGATGTTCTCAAAGACTAAGGAGTAATATTATGGCAAAAAGATTGTTTAGGGTAGACACCAGTAATGGTGGTGGTGAGTTAGTTATTGGCACAGTTAATGAAGATTTTGTTAAACACTTCATCGACAAATCTGAAAATGACTTAATGACATACGTATTAGAAGCAGAAGACATTGAGCCTGAAGATTTAGAAGGTCCAGAAATAGCAGAAGACTTTTATACTTGGAGTGAAACCGATGACATTGAACATCTTTATGGTGTTTATGGTAACACAGAATGGTCATGGATGGAAGTTACAGATACCGAAGGTAGAGGCTCGTATGATGATGAATACGAAGGTGAGAAGTTTGAACCTCTGCATTTACATGATAGAGAAGCATATCACTCTGATACTGATGAACACAAAGAAAAATATGATGTTGTTCCTTGCCTATTATATCATACAATGGAGAAAGGTGGTATGGGCAATTTCTTCATCGAAACTGATGGCGAAGACTTTGACCCAAACAAGTTTTGTTATTCAACTGTCGCCACTAATGTTGCTGAAATTGTAGACCAAGTGTGGTATGATAAAGAAGAAATAGATTGTGACCAAAGTTGGTGTGATACTCGTAGCAAAGGTGATTATGTTCAAGTCGGTTGGTTTAATAAAGACTGGCATGACACCCGTGAACAGAGACAATCAGATGAGTATTTGTGGGAATCTTACGATGAAAACATACTAGAGGCACAAGCAGAGAAATAAAATTATGTTCGGTTCGTCTATCGGTTAGGACTCCAGGTTTTCATCCTGGCAAGAGGGGTTCGATTCCCCTACCGAATACCACTAATAATAGGAGAGACTTCTCTCGGGCGAGGGAGACATACATATGCCAAGGAGCCCAATCAAATAACCTCCAGTGCTATCATGTCTCCCGCCAGATTTAACAAAAAACCCTTAAAAACTTGACAACCTTTGAAACTGTGTTATACTTACTATGTAAGTTAAGTTAATCAAAGAGAGCAAGACTATGACAAACTCAGATTTATTAAGTGAATTAGAATATCGTGGTGTAGATGATTTTATATCTCAGATGTTCAGTGACGGTTTACTTGTTCCATTATGTTTTGTTGAACGTGTAACATCACTCATTAAAAGTTTTTATGACCTCGACCTTAAAGTTGTTGGTAAAGAGACTAACAAGAGTAAAGGAGTCTTTTGCTCTATGGGTTTCAATGATAAATGCGTTTTTCTAATTGCGGTATAGTTGAGAGACCTCTCGTATCTTAAACGAGTTGCCTTTAATAGATTCTTAACTATACTTCTACCCTTAAAAACCGCTAAAACTTGACATTACTGTATTTTGTGTTATAATTATTCTAATAAGTTAATTAATTGAGGTTAAAGTATGAAACAAATGGTATACACCACGGCTATTACAACAGTACGTGATTTTCTAGATATGAACAACATTAATGTGGATCCATCCCATCAGCGACCTCAGATACCAGATTTTAAGAAACGCAAAGGTATTGTTGAATCTATGACAGACGGCTATGATATTGGTGAAGTTAAGTTAAATCAATATGATGTACTTATAAAAGAGTTTAATTGCTCCGTTCCAAACTACCCAAATGCCAATGCACAAGAAGTAATTGATGGTTCAAATCGATTGCGTTCTATCAGGCAATTTTATAATGGTCAATTTTCTGTGAATGGTATGAATTATGCAGACTTATCAAGCGAAGAACAGAACATATTTCTGGACTATCCACTAAGATTTGTAATTTATCATAATCTGTCACCACAAGCAAAAGCAAAACAGTTTTGGATAACAAATACGGTAACTGATGTTAATCACCAAGAAATGTTGAATGCATTTGGTGATGCAAAAATCGCCTGTCTAGTCCGAGAATCTGTTCGAACGGTATACGGTGTAGACTCAGTTCCAGAAACACTCTTTGATTCTACTCTGAATAGAAAGCAAGACAATTTTAATTTCAGGTTCTTTAGAATTGACAATGGTCGTTTGAAACTTGAAGATAATGTGGCTCGTATTGCCTATCTTTGTGATAAAGATAAAGGTTTAGTTGCACATGGTGATAAATTAATATACGAGTTCTATAAGAATTCAGAATTTACTGACCAAGATATTAAGTCACTTAGGAAGAAAATGAAAAAGGTATTTACATTTGTTATGAAGAATGCAAATGCACGAAATACATGGTTCAATGCTGGACTATCTTTGTTAGAGTTTGTATGTCTGTATCGCTTACACTTTTATTTGACAGAAGAATATGGTTCTTTTCACATCGAAGACTATGATGAATTCTTTAAAGCATTCAAAGTAGGTCATGATGCCTTTTCTAGTAATAGTCCTACTCGTAATGCAGTAGTATCACAAAAGAATGACAAAGCAGATAAACTTGAAAGTGATGTGTATAAAGATTCCCTAAGAAAGCACGAAGCGGTTTGCAAAGATGCAATCGAATTGTTACTGGAAGAGTTTGATGTTGAGAAGTTTATGACTATTTTAGATAATAAACGTGTATTTACAATTGCCGAAAAAGAAACACAACTTCAACGACAAAATTTCACATGTTGGGTTGATGGTGAACCATTAATGATGGATGATGCACATGGTGGACATATAATTTCGCATATCGAAGGCGGCAGGTCGGACGTTACTGTTGACAACCTTCGTATGATGCGAAGAATTTACAATCTAAAAATGGGTAAGCAGAATGCTAGAAAATGGAAAGAGAAGTTCTTAGCAGAAAAAAACAAAGAGAAGTTCTTAGCAGAAGCATAAACTTGACTTTTTGTCATTTTGTGCTATAATAGTTCTATAAATCAATAAAGAAAGGAAGTAAACATGGGTATGAGTAGTTTAATTTTCGATAACGTAGATAAATTTTGGGACATCGCAGAGGAAGTAGCCTCTAATAACGAAACCGGTGAAATCAAAATAGATTTTAACAATTTTAGAAAGCAAATGTTGAGCCACATTGACCTGTTATTAGGTTCAGATTATGCTGGAAACGTTGAAGACGCAATTTATCAAGCATGGACAGACAACCTTTAAAATATTATGAAAAAAGAAAAGAAGATACATTTTTTGTATCATATAGAGGATGTGGGTTTTAAGATGCTTACTGAATTACAAGCAAAGAAGTATAAAGCAAAACATGGCGATGTTATATGGAATGTCCATAAAGCATTAGACATGACACCTGACTTATTATTTGAGGCTTAACAATGAAAAATATTATAACATTAGATGCATTATACAAACGTGACACGAAAGGTAAACTTCGTATTTGGGAAATCCAATGGGGTTACACAGATGATTCCACAGTGACAGACCCAAAAGCAGGCACACGTACGGTTAGTGGACTAGTTGATGGACAAAAAGTTACTAGTGGTTGGAACATCAGTCTTCCTAAAAATGTTGGCAAAGTAAACGAAACAACCTCATTAACTCAAGCAAAATCAGAAGCACAATCAATGTGGGATATTAAAGCAGAGAAGGAATACTTTAATGATGTTCTTCTGGTAGATACTTACGACAAGTTTAAGCCAATGTTAGCACATGATTACACAAAGACTAAAGTTCCAGTAACACAAGGATGGGTTCAACCGAAACTTGATGGGATTCGTTGTGTTGTGAACAAAGATGGCATGTGGACTAGAAGTGGTAAAGCAATTAATAGTTGCCCACACATCTGGGAATCACTAAAAGGTTTAATGGAACAGAATCCACATTACATTTTAGATGGAGAGTTATACAACCACGAACTGAAAGCGGACTTCAATAAGATTATCTCACTTGTGCGTAAAGTTAAGAGTACACCTGCTGATATGGAAGAAGCAAAAAGTCTTGTAGAATATCATGTCTACGATATGTTCGATAAATCTGCACCAGAAATGTCTTTTATCAATCGTATCAAACAAGCATATTGGTGTAAGAATGATTATGTAAAGATTGTAACAACTGATTATTGCGAAACACAAGATGAACTTGACGAATTGTATTCCCAGTACACCGAAGATGGATATGAAGGACAGATGGTTCGTCAGAATACTCCGTATGAGAATAAACGTAGTAAATCTTTACTAAAACGTAAAGAGTTCATTACAGAAGAATATGAAGTTGTGAGTGTAGAAGAAGGTCAAGGTAACTGGGCTGGTTATGCCAAAAGATTTGTATTGAAATTGCCAAATGGTGCAGAGTTCGGTGCTGGTGTCAGAGGCAATCAAGCACAGTTAGAAGAACTTTGGAACTCAGATACAAAACCTACTTGGGCTACATTACGTTACTTCGAAATGACACCTGATGGTGTTCCTAGGTTTCCCGTAGTTATTGATTATGGAGTTGGAACTAGAACAGATTAAAATGAAGAAGTTTTCAATATTAATGAGTGTTTTATTTTTATCAGGCTGTCTATTATCAGATAACTGGACACAACGTCTGCCGGGAGACATTGACTATCAAGCAAGACACGATAAGACAATAGAAGACAGGAAGATATAATGAGTATGCATTTACTAGGTCCTGGGATGACCACGACCAACTACAAAAAGAGGAAAAAGAAACCTCTATCTGTAGCACAAGAAAATAAACTTAAGATTGAATGGAAAAGACACAATAAAGACTGTCGTAGAAAGCATATACATGCCGCACAGTTTGAAAAGTACGAGGACTATCGTGCATATGTTCGTGGTGAATACAAAGCACCAAAGCAACGACCAAATCCTATGAATAACTATCAAGGACCTAAAGTGCGTGAAACACCAAATTATCCAAGTTTGAGTAATACGATTTCTGCACCTGCTGGTAAAAAGGAACCAATGCAATATACAGGCAAACGAAAATTACTCGGTATTGCTACGATGCATAAAAGTAATATGGTTCCTATCTTTGAAGACCAAAAAGAACAAGCAATCGAAATAGCACAAATGAGAAGATAATAGTTCAATTTACACCATAGATAAATAACTTGTATAAACTTGAAAGGGAAACCTATGAAGGTAAATTTTAAAGATATACTGTGGATGCCAGTTGATATTCCAAAATTTGACAGATGCCAAGAGTTGATTGATGATTTTAATGTCGATTTTAATGGTTCTATCAAAAATTCAGACTATGATGTTCGTGGTCAACTATTTCTTAAGAAATCAGAGAACCATTCGATAGCAAAACCTAAAGATGGATTGACATCTTCTCAATTAGCAGTAATGGAATATTGTAAAAAGCATTTACCATTCACTGACCTCATCAATTTTAAAATTCATCATATCGAAAACAGAGGTATGAAGATGCATTACGATTTTAGTCCTAAGAATAATAATTTTTCTCCTCCACCAGAGTTATGGAACCACGTACTAGACCACGAACCTATGGGATTTAGAATGGTTGTACACGGAGCAAAATCTGGTGATATAGGAATTGAAACCTCAAATGGTGAAGTAGTTATTCCTGTAATGCCCGAAGATACTGATTGGTATAGTATTAGTCATAGTGGAACATTACACGGAACACCACCACATGTAGTTAATCTCGAAGACAGATATGTTTTGTTTGTTAACGGTTGGGTTAACACAGAACAACACAAAGAACTCATAAATCGCAGTCTTGACAAATATAGTGATTTTATAGTCAAAAAATAAAGATTTTACCTAATATCAGCATGATATTCTGACATTCTTATAAATATTTTTGAGAACTTATGAGTTTCGACTTATTAATGTAGCGACCTTCTTTTTACAAGGTGTCAATGTACAAGACAATAGCAAAGAGAGGACTACTAATCAGTATCGCAGGGTCGCAACCTGAATACTGTAAAATTAATTAATAAAAGACTTGTATCTGCCCTCAAAATGATGTATAATAGAAAGATATTAACATTCATTAAGAGGATATATCCATGTCAAACAAAGTAAATCTCGAAGCATATCAGGACTTCGTCCAAGAAGTCACTAGTGCAGAAGCAAACGAACTAGCCTCATTTATTGATAGGTTAGATGAACTATCAGAGACAACTGAATGTAATATTCCATTGTTTTTGAATAGTGCAATAGGTATTGCCGCTGAAGGTGGCGAGTTTGCAGAAATTCCAAAAAAAGTCTGTTTTCAAGGCAAACCATTAGATGAAGAAACAATCTTTCATGCAAAGAGAGAACTAGGTGATATCATTTGGTATTGGATGAATGCGTGTCGTTCATTGAACTTAGACCCTAATGAAGTTATTGCTGAAAACGTACACAAACTAAAGTCACGTTATCCTGGTGGAGAATTCGATGTTCATTACAGTGAACATAGACAAGATGGAGACTTATAAGTGGAAACTAAACTCGTTAGTTACACAACCATTTGTATGGCAATCATGCTTAGTATTGTATATCTAAGTATGAGTTTTATAGCAAGTGTAGTTCATTAGGACATAAATATTACCATGACAGACTTTATAAATGCACAAGACGATTATAACAAGTTATCCGAAGAAGAATTGGATGAGAAAATCCAAGACGTTCTGAAGAAAGTAGATATTGCATATTCAATGGGCCACGGCGATGCACTTGACCAATTACTTTTCCATTTAGAGAATTTAAAAATGGCATTAGGTGATATGCTTGAAAAACAAAGATACGAAGTAATACAGGGAAAACTTCCCGAGCAGTATAGTTTAACTGATGATGATTTAGACAAGGAACCTAAAAAATAATATGGAAATACCAAGTAATTTAAGTACTTACAGTCATTCGACTTATAAGGCAGAGTTTAGTGCCTCTTTAGTTCAAACAACTGCAATGTTAATGAGTGATATATTTGAAGTAGAAGTTACATTCGGTTGGCTCTCACCAGATTACGCAAAAAGTAATGCGGCATTCTTAAAGGTAAAATTCTTTATTGAGAATTTAATGCATCAATCTATACTAACTCACCCATCTGCTAAAGTAGATATGGCAAACATAGAAAACAAAATTGTTATGTTACCTCATCCACCTTCAAATGATGTGATTGCAATGATGTTACATTGTAAACTAACTGCAATCGTTAGCGACTATATAGAAATTATATCAGTAAAAGTTGGAAGTAAAGCAATTGACCCAGTTATTTCTTACACTCATGGAGACAATGATTATCCGGCATTACCAGAACCTAAAGAATGGATAAAATCTGACGATTACTATTATGATTTGCCATGGTGGAGTAGAAATTCAACAGATACACAGGAATATGAAGATTTAAAGAAATCAGACTTGACATCCGTGCCGGAAAGTGATACAATATTAGATGACCTAGAAAAAGCAATTCTTGGTGAACTAAAACTAGAAGAAGAGGGTGGAGAAGTAGTTGAAATCAGTGACTGGAAACCAGAAATCATTACAGATTAATCGAAACATTGACCAGTATGGTAGAGTGATATACGATGTGTATGACTTATATGATATGGTCATGTCGGGAAAAGATACGTCTGTTATAAAAGAAGTCAGTTGGAATAATGACTTTGAAAAATACAATGATGCACTTGAAAAGAACTACTTGGATGGTAATAAACTAGAAAAACTAGAAACTATCCAACTTGATGTTGAAGAATTTGACAGGATTAACCAGAAAAACTGGTTTATTCCTGATGAATACAAGAATTTGGACATAAAGTCTTACGTGTTAGAGAAGACACCTGCTCATGCTATTGATAGAGTTAACGAAGAACTAAATCTCTATGATAAATACAATATAATAGACGTACTTAACGTATGTGTCTATATTATAGAAACCCTAAGAAAGAACAATATTGTATGGGGTGTGGGTCGAGGCAGTAGTGTAGCAAGTTATGTACTATATTTGATAGGAATACATAAAGTCGATAGCATTAAGTATGAGTTGGATATAAATGAGTTTTTGAGATAATATGAGCAAAGATATAATTAAATTTCCGAATAGTAAGAGAAAACTTAGTGATGAAGAAGAAAAATTCATCCGAGTGTCGGCTAATGTAATTCATAACACTTATATTAATGCTAGTCCATTTATAAAGCCCAAGGACGTAACCGAAGAAACACTGAAAGAACTTATTCAAAATATATTTGAATTAAACGAGGAGTAAAAATGACAAACCGTAAAAGTATGCGTGGTGTAGAAATCGATTTAGGTAAATTGATGGCTCGAAGCGAAAAAAATATTACTGTCGGCAATACAAGAACAAATGCACGTGGTGACCAATTAGGTAAAGGTGGTAGAATTGTTAAATCTGCTGATGAACTTGCAAGAGAACACTACAACCGAAATGACCCAAAGGCCGTAGTTCAAGGTGGTCTTCATATAGACGAGGATGTTCCTGAAATTAAAGTACAGGAAACACCAAAGGCTATGCAAGATGATTGGGAAGAACCAGCACCTGTAAAATCTAATCCTGCTAAAGCAAAAGTTGACCAAAACCCAGAGACAATCGGAGACGAGGATCCATGGGTAGAAGATTTAGAAGGTAATTTTGTTAGACAAAGTGAATTACCACCGGCGCAAGAGACAAAACCTGCACCAAAGCCAAAGCAACAGGCAACACCAACAACATCACCAACAAAAAAGAACAAATAATATGACAGAATCATTACGACCGTTAAGAGAGAACGTTATTGTTACTAATCTCGAAAAAGGCGAACGTTTAAGTACTAATGGAATAATCATTCCTGACGATGATGGCAAAGATACCGGAATCAGAGCCAGATGGGCGCAAGTATACGCAATAGGACCAGAACAAAAAGATGTAGAAGTCGGACAATGGATATTAGTCCAACACGGACGATGGACAACTGGTGCTGATTTGAAACTAGAAGGTAAAGATAAATTTCGCTTCTGGAGAGTAGACGAAAAATGCATCTATGGTATCAGTACAACTGGTAAACCTAATAACATCAGTGTCGAAACTCATGTCGATATACCCTCAGTAGAATAAAAACACTAAAAACTTGACAAATCCTCGTTTTGATGTATACTATAAGTATAGTTAATCAAATGAGAGGTCAAACATGTTTAGAATTCCAAACTTTTACGAAGATGCCCCAACTTTCGAAGATGCGGCTAAAACTATAACATCACATGGTTCTGGTGATATGCTTAAGGGCATGGAGTCAATGAACCACAAGTGGGAAGAGCATTGTGCCTCACCAGATGCCGAGGATGACGACTTCTTTGATAACTGGTCTTATGAAGTGAATGCATATAATGTTGTCTTTAACGGTATGTCTAAACTGTTTGGAGTTGCTTAATATGAGTCTTATCAATCACATTAAAGAAATCAATGAAACTGGTAGAAAGTTGATGGCCGATAAACCATCACTTTTTGTTGGTATGCTTACTGAAGACTTAGCACATTGGGAATCATACGGAATTACTACTCCTACTCAATTTGACCGATATATCAATGAACAAACTCTTTATGAGTTAGTATCTAATGAATATTCTAAGAGTTTTGCTAGAAGTATCGGTATCTCTTCTATGTCAGAAGAAGAATTAGCAGAAGAATTGCAATCTTACGGCTCATATCAAGTTAGCCCACTTACAGTTTAATGTTTAATTCACTAAACAATTCATCCAAGGACGTTGTCAAAGCAATGAAAGAAACTGACAAATTAGTTAAAAAATTGCTGGAAAAACGAAGAAAAAACTTGACAAAGCCCGGCCTTGTGTTATAATATAAGTATAGAGAAAATAAAGAGAGGGTTGATGAAAGAATTACTACACGAAAAAACTATTTTGACTGATTGCGACGGAGTTCTTCTCGCTTGGGAAGGTGCGTTTCATGAATGGATGATTAGTAAAGGATTTACTAAGAAAGAGCATGGAACATACGATATTTCTAAGACATTCGGTATTCCAAAGACATTAGGCAAGAAGTTAGTTAAAGAATTCAACGAAAGTGCTTGGATGGGCTTTTTACCTGCGTTTAAAGATGCAAGAAGCGGAGTTGCTAAACTAGTTGAACATGGCTGGAAGTTTATAGTCATCACTAGTCTAAGTTTAGACCCAAAAGCACAAATGTTACGAATTAGTAACTTAAAAAACATATTTGGTAAGAATGTCTTTATTGAAGTTATCTGTTTAGATACTGGTGAAGACAAAGATACAGAACTTGTGAAGTTTAAAGATTCTGGACTTTGGTGGATTGAAGATAAACCTGAGAATGCAGAATGTGGACTAAAGTACGGATTGAAACCAATTCTAATTGAACATGACCACAACAAAGAACATGCAAATGACGAAATTGCATATGCTTATGATTGGCATGAAATATTTAACATTATCGAAGGAGCATAATATGACTGACCATTATTTTGTAGAAGTAATCGCTGACAACGGAGCAATTAATCGTTGGGAAGCATTGTCTAAAGAACAAGCAAACTTCATTTACAACGAACAAGTTGTAACCAATGGTGCTGAAAACTGCACCACCGGCAAAACTGCCGGTATCAATAGCAATCCGGCACATCGCTGGTGAATTGCTGGTAAAATCGTAACACTTTAAGGGAGACTACATGGTACATTTACTTAAGGATATTGAAATCCTAGAATCTGCATTAATTGGAATTAATGAAGGTGCAAGTGATGAAAAATATGCGGCGGTTTATAGTTTAGAAAGGCTCTTGCTAGAAAAGAAAGATATGGTTGCAGAGTTTGAAGCAAACTATACACCTAAAGAATAGGGTTGTTACTTAATAAACACGCCGAACCCCACGGTTAGGGTTCATCTTATTTTCTGCTCGTAGTTCAGTTGGATAGAACAACTGCCTTCTAAGCAGTAGGTCACAGGTTCGAATCCTGTCGAGCAGGCCAACATTACGGAGTATAGGCTAGTCTGGTAAGTCGCTACGTTTGGGACGTAGAAATCGTAGGTTCAAATCCTACTACTCCGACCAATAAAAAGGGTGCTGAAAACTGCATAACAGGTAAAACTAC
>Ga0209091_10001205_pt1 | contig 23164 bp, 17 predicted proteins | sample ArcticOcean_MG_C_6_FD_187438 | JGI IMG/M metagenome (GOLD analysis project Ga0209091, IMG submission 187438) | Marine microbial communities from western Arctic Ocean - ArcticOcean_MG_CB8_128 (SPAdes) (version 2) | ecosystem: Environmental > Aquatic > Marine > Oceanic | place: Arctic Ocean...
TGTCGTAATCCACCAAAACCGATGTTTTGTCTGGAGGACAACGACGTGGAGATTTTGGAGGAAGAAGTGGAATAGGACGACGATGAGCGTTTGACTCTGTTTTTCGCGGCGCTCGAGGAGACTTTTCTCGCGTGCGCGCGCGTTGCGACGCTCGTCGTTGTTGACGCGTTCATGTATTTTTTTTTAAGCCACGTCTGGACGACTGCCAGCTTATTGTGCGGACTGTGTTGTCAGTTGTGTCTCTACGCAAAAAAAAACACCTCTCTCCTTTCACCTTTTTGAAGGCTTTTTCTCTCTCTTTTCTTTTCTCTGTCTGTTTTTTTGACTCCTCTCCACAAAAAAAATGGTTGCCAAACCGAAGAAGGCACCAGCCGCCAGCGCAGCGAAGAAAACAAAAGCAGCAACAACAACAACAACAAAAAAGACGAAGAAAGAAGAAGAAGAGGACGAGGAACAACCTCAACCATCCCGAGTGGATAAAGCGCAGATACAAAAAGCAATCGCCGCGTTGCGTTTGCATTTGGACAAAGTAAAGCAAGAGAAAGAGAAAGATCCTTTGTTTGAAGACGAAGGCGACGATGCGTACAGCGTTCTCATCTCTTTGCGAACGCAACCGGTTGGAAGCGCGAAGAGCAACGCAAAAATGAAAGCCATTCGCATTCCACATTCTATGGTTAACTTAGAAACCGCAGAGTTGTGCTTGATTGTAAAAGATAACGACGGTAAAGGACACAAAGAGGCAAAATTGAAGGTCGAGTCCATGGGAGAGGACAAAGCGGGAATAGCGAAAGTTTTAGGAGTGAGCAAGTTGCGAAACAACTACAAACCGCACGAGGCGAAGAGAAAGCTGTGCGATTCGTACGATTTATTCTTAGCAGACGAAAGAGTGATTCCAGTGTTACCTAAACTGCTCGGTAAGACGTTTTTCAAGAAGAAGCGACAACCGATTCCGGTCGATTTGACAAAGAAGGACTGGGCCAAGGAAATTCGAAGCAAGACGTCGGCGACGTATTTGAGTTTGAGTAGCGGGACGTGCGTTCGCGTGAAAACGGGTACATCCGCGATGAGCGTAGAAGACGTCGTGGAAAACACAGTCGTTGCCATAGAAGGTGCGGTAAAACACATCCCTCGACGATGGGGCAACATCCAGAGTATTTTCGTCAAATGTAACGAAACAGTCGCCCTGCCGTTGTATCCTTAATTAGCTGTGAGAGAAAGAAATAAAAATATCAAAGATAAACCAAACTCGTTCGTTGTTGAGACGTTGACGCTTTCGTCGTCATTCTTCTCGCGATACTTCAAAAAGTATTTACTTCAAACGCGTTTTTTTGCTCGCGAATATAAAAGCGCAGATCATGAGACTGCATTTTATCCTCGCCGTTTTTGTCCTCGCAATGGTGTCCTCCTCGCCTCCATTTTTTCACGCTTCCGCGGAGGACGACCAGTGCGTTGGATTTCTCGAAAACTGCCGAAAGAGTTGCGGGGAAGGGAAACTCAACGAGAATAAATCTCTGTGTAAGACGTGGCAAGGCGGCGTGTACAAGTCGTGCGTGTGCGACGGCGCCGGGTTTGATTACGAAAGCAGCGAAGAAATGGTGCGTGTTGTGTTTAGTCTCTTTTCGTCCGGAATTCTCGTTCGCGATGTGCCCGCTATAGTCCTTTGCGAATCCCGCGTCACCGCACGGTATTCTCTTTTCTTTTCTTCCCTCGGGGATGCAAGAGGATGCAAGAAGCTTCTAAGAAAAGAGTGTTGGCCCAAAAAAGAAAATCCAAGTTGTTTACGAATCGAATCAAAAATGTACTGACTTTTATTCTCCTTTTCTCTTTCACTCACCGATCACAGGTTCAAGAAGAAGGCGACGATGCGCGAACGATGATGGCCTCGTCATCCTACGCGGAAGAAGGAAGCACCGAAGAGGCAAAGGGAGAAGGAAAAGAGGGAGAAGAAGGAGCGATGCCAGAAATGATTGCGTGCGAAGGTCCAGCCGGGAACGGAATGACGACGAATGCGAATGAAAATTTGGATATTTCTATTCCGGGTATGATGATGCGCTCTTTCTTTAGAGATGGGATGGATGATTCCTCTTTCTCCTCCTCTTCGTCATTGTTTGGTCAAGACGAGACTTCAGACGCTTCTTTCCTCGGTTCGGCGCGTCAAAACTATCTCTCGCAGCAACCGACTTACTTTTCCAGCCGCGTCTTTCGAGTCCCTTTGATTTCTTTCGTTGAAGAAGGAGACGGTAACAGCGATATCATCAATGATAACGTTGGATTTGAAACCTTATCGTCGCTTGGCGAAGGCGACAGGTATTCACGCTCGCAACCTTTCGTCTTCTTCTCCTCTTCCTCCTCCTCTTCAAACGATGATGGTATGGACGCCGACGTAGCACTTATGAAGGATTTCCAAACCGTCGTGGATGGATTCTTTGGTAGTTTAGAGGACGGAAGCAGCAGCAGACTTGGTGAAAAGCCAAAACCGCCGCCGACGACGGTGCAATACAGACGTTACCGGGAACGCAAAATGCGACGCGAGCGCGCGTTGACGTGCTTTATCTCCGTATCCTTGATTTCGTTGGTGTTATTTTCCATTTATGTCGCAGTTACTCGAATTTTCGCGGACGACGACGACGAAGAGGACAGGTATCGTGAGTTGTGTGATGACTCTAAGACTGAGCCACTTTTATGTCTCGATGCTGAGGTTGTTGAAAATGGCGACGCGGGCGTCGTGGAACACTCGAAGGTATACGCGGTGAATTCGAGATGGAAAAGCGCCGCGAGAGTTTAAACGATTATACATAAAACAGTAACAAAACAGCGTGTAATAAAGAACTTTGTATGTAAAAATGTATATCAACCCGCCCTTAACTGTTTGTTTCTTCACAGCTTTTGAGTCGCTTTCTCGTCGCGCACTTCCTTCACAAAAAATAGAGAACAACAACACACATCAAGAAGATGGATAACAGAAATCTTTTGGCGGCGCCTTCATCGTCAACATCGTCGTCCTTCTTGACTGCGCAGTCTAAGAGAAGAAGCATTCGCCGCGGATCTTTAAATGCACCATCCGCCATCTCGCGGTGGAAAGAAGAAGAAGAAGAAGAAGGAAAAGGAAACGGTGGTGACGGCATCAGAAGAGTTTTTCCCGATTGGTTTGGTGTAACGAACAACAACAGAGAGAAACAAGGACAACGACAACGACGAAGACGACAACGAGGACGACAAAGTAGCGGAGTAAGAGCGCACTGGACAACTTTTTCGGCGGCGTCGTACGCGTCGGGTAACGGCGATGATGCTGCCGGAGGAGAAGCAATACAAGCAGAAGAAGAGGATCCGTCGACGGCGCCACTCGTCGTTCGAGATAAAATCAAAGGCATAATACTTTTCGTCCTCCCACTTATGGCGTCGAACGTTATTTCACCTTTATTGACGATGACAGATACTGCTTTCGTAGGTAGATACGCATCAGACGCCGTTGTTTCTTTAGCTGCGTTAGGTGTTGCCACTCCTTTGACGGATTACCCGGTGAACTTGTTCATGTTCGTTACCGCTGGCGTCACGTCTATCGTCTCGAACGGTTTGGCAGTGAGAGAGCCGAAACGCGACATGGAAAGAAAAGTGTACGGGGCAATATTTATATCGTTCGCGCTCGCGATAACACTCGCTGCGTTACTCGTATGTTTTCCGGACGCATTGCTTTCATCGCTTGGCGTAGAAAAGATTGGACCTTTGAGGGAGGTCGCAAGAAAATACGTTCAAATACGAGGATTAGCAATGCCGGCGGCATTTTTAACGGGTGCTGGATACGCTTCTCTCGTCGCGCGCGAGGATACGATAACACCGCTCATGTGCGTTTCGTTAGCAGCAATCACGAATGTTATTTTAGATTATGTTGCCGTTGTGACGTTAAAGCAAGGTGCAACCGGAGCAGCGTGGGCAACGTCGGCATCGCTATATGTTGGCGCCATTTGTATTTTCACAGTTTTGAGAAGACGGAAGTTGTTTCACATTCCACCTCCTGCTCCATCTACGCAGATGATATCTCCGCCGATGTCAATTATCCCAACGAAGGAAATGTGTGCACCTGTGATGAAGTTTTTTGCTCCCATAACGTTTCTGAGTTTCTCCATTTTGACGTTATACGTGGTTCTTATTTTACAGGCGAATGCAATCGGAAACGTCGCTTCTGCCGCGCACAGAATAGCTGGAAACATTTTCACAGTCTGCGTATTATGCGGAGATCCACTAGTACAGGTTGGACAAACAATGTTACCTAAATATATTGCGTTTACGCCGAAAAATGATGGTAGAAACGCTCGAAAAATGGCACTTATCGTTCAAGCGATGGGATACATGGTTGGTATCGTTTCGGCATCGATATGCTTCTGGTTGCTTTACTTTGGCGCTTCTGGTTTCACAACAGACAGTTCTGTCATCGCTTGCGCGCGAAGTGTAGTGCTTCCAGTGTTTGCAGCAACGGTAGCAAATATAGTGTCAAAATCTTTATACGGAGTTATGGTTGCGATGAAACAACTTTCGTTTTTAGCGGGATTGACAGCCATCGGAACGAGTACCTTTATGGCCGCCGTGTTTGCGATCAACAAATATCTAAATCCAGAAGCGCGTTATTATGCTCTTTGGTGGTGCCTATTTTCGTATTACGCAATAGCTGTTGTCGTCTTGACAATCCGGGTAGCCACGACGCGACTTGTTAACAAAGAAAGGTATCTCTCTTAAAAAGTGCTTTGCTAAGTTGCTCTATCACTTCTAGAACTACAAAACTAAACTGAGCTACTATTACTATTACTATTATTATTGCTATTATTACTGCTGCTGCACAAGCTACAAATACATTCGTCAAGCATATATCACTCGCACGGTTGACAGATGTCGTCGCGTTTCGCTTCCATTGGAGTCACTAAAATAAACCAATTCGTGGGCGATAACAAGTTCTCATCCCGGAAAAATCTTTTCTGCGTTGGGCGCATGGTATATCCCACGTGAGAGCAAACGAGATTATACAACGAAGTCGCCCATAAATCGTATCCATCAATTCCGAATTGTCTTTGCGTCGATTTAATCCAGTACCCGAAATCGTTATATTTCCTCTTCGGAACTCTAACTTTGTGAGGCAAACAGCACGGAGAAAGAACCAATCCCAGGTTGAAGGAGTTTGCGCGCAACTTTTCACCTTTTGTCATTATGTTTGTCCACATTTCAATCGCACGCCGGCTGAGATTACCGCACAAATGCATTCCAACCATAACGCCAAAGCCATCGTGCTCGATGAGAGCGTCCATAATCAAACTCTCGGCTTCTTCAGAAAATATATCAATATTTTTGAACTGTACGGTCGGCACCGCGTCTAAATGAGAGAGGTTCATGTTTTTATTGTTATCAAGCATGTGTACCGTCGAACTTGGAAACTTTTTTGCCAAAACGATGGACGTAAATCCTTTCCCACTCGCCATGTCGAAGAAGACAACTTTTTCACTCCGTTCCCTTCCAGCTCGTTGCATGGCTGCCAGAACAACATCAACGTTCTTTGCTACCGCGTAACTCTCAACGATTTCTTTTTTAAGCTGCGACGTTTTTTTGCTCCACGCCCAAGACCTCCACTCTGCTTTCTCTTGAAACTCAACGCATAAATCGCTGTGTATGAACTCCTTCAAGTATATGTTGTCTTTATCACTCGAATTTATGATGTAATGAATTGACTTTTTTCTTCGAGTCGGCGGTGTTTCTTCCTCGTTTTCTTCGCCCTCCTCGGCAGCGTGCATCGTTGGCGTGGAGGTGGTGGTAGTAGCAGTAGCTACAGTCTTACGGTGGTAGCCATTTCGATGTGTTCCTCTCCGCGCGTGGAGTATTTTGTGATTCACGATACTCGTGCGCGCAACACTGTGGTGGTGTGTGGGTAAAAAGAATATTTATTTATTTCAACGCGAAATTTAACAAAACTAATAACAAGATGAACTCTCAGAGAATAACAACGCACACGGCTGCTCTTTAACATTCTCCTTTAGCGCCGCCTCTCACTTTACCGCCACTCTGTTTGTTCGGCTCAAAGACATATTTAATCAAACTGTCTTTGATGTTAAGAATTTGCGGCCACGCGGATTTAATCTTCTTATCGCACAACTCGTTGTTACTTCTCGGAGCGGCTAAGATTTTATCTTGCTCTTCTAATGAAAAGTTTTTCCACGTGTAATTCGGCGAACAGTAATCTTTATACAGCTGCAAAACTTCGTTGTGCGAGATTGCTCCTGGGTTGGTAAAGTTGTAAATCCCGGTAAGCTTTCGCAACGCGCCATCGATGGCGTACGGAACAAGTTCATCCAAAACCGTCATCGAGTTCGGCACGTCGACGACGCAGTCGTAGTTTCCAATTTTAAAGATGAAGTTTCTCGGATTATCCAATCGGTGATCGATGGGCATTCTCAACCGCAATTGTAAGAGGTTGTCGTAGTTTTTGAGCAAGTCTTCCACCATCCCTTTCGTGTGCGAATAGAAGGAACCGCCAAAGTTTGGCGCATCATCCTCGGTAAAGCCAGGACCTCCAATTGGATGTTTCTCGTCGTAGGAATAAATGCAACCGGTGGCGAAGTTGGTGACGTGGATGCCGTTCTTATCCGCGAGATCGACCAAAGTCAAAATACCGGTAACGTTCGTTTGAACCGTTTCTTTCTTGTGCGATTCGCACCAATCGACGTTCGGTCTACCAGTGATACCGGCAGCGTTCAGAATATGGGTAGGTTTGCATCGCGCGATGTCATCTTCCACGGCTTTTCTATCGTATAATCTCGCCGCGCCGTAGTAGTACTTATGTCCTTGCTCTTCCAAGAGGCGACCGAGCATACCGCCGATCCATCCGGCTCGACCGTAGATTAAAAACACCGGTCTGTTAGCTTCCGCCGCGTCGTTGGCTTTTCCCTCGGCCGTACTTCCCGCGATTTCCTCGAAAACATTCGGCGACGCCGTGACGTGCCCACCCGTAGGGTGCGCGACTAACGCGGCCGAAAGATTGCCCCAATAATCGTTTTCGCCATTCTTCTCGTACCAAGCGATGGTTTCTCTCAAACCGTCCTCCCACGATTTTTCTTGCTTCCATCCCAAAGCGAGGAGCTTCGAGCAATCGATAAAGTATCTGCGGTCGTTAAATTGGCGGTCTTTCACGTACGTGACGATATCGTCCGCGTTCAACTTCAATTCACTGCAAATATCTTCGGCGACGGAGCGCACCGTTCGTTCTTCTTGCGCGCCAATGTTATACACACCTCGATCTTCGCCGTGGTGCAAGATACTATCAAACGCGCTCGCGGCATCCGCGACGTGCATGTAAGACCTCGTCGCCATCCCGTCCCCGTGCAAAGGAATTTGTAAACCTCTTTTTGCTAACATGATAAATTTCGGAATCGCTTTTTCCGGAAACTGGTGTGGCCCGTACACGTTGTTTCCTCTCGTGATGAGATACGGCAAGTCGTAAGAGCGTCCGTACGCCATGACAAGCATTTCCGCGCCCGCCTTCGTCGCCGAGTACGGATTCGTCGGTTCTAGTAAACTCGCGTGCTCGGTGTTCGAGGCGTTCAACTCGTACGAGCTTTCCCCGTACACTTCGTCCGTGGACACGTGTAAGAACCTCTTGATGGTACCGAGCGTTTTGCACGACTCTAACAAAACGTGCGTGCCCAAAATATTGTTTTCCGTGAACGCAAAGGAGTTCCCGAACGAGTTATCCACGTGCGTTTGCGCCGCGAAGTGCATGATGGTATCGATATTTTCGTTTCGTAGGATGTACGAGACTAAATCTGCCGATTGAATATCGCCCATGATAAACTTAAAATTTAACAAGTGCGAGAGTTCGCTCAAGTGTTTCACGTTGGCGCAATAATCGAGCTTATCGAGAACGATGACCTGATGAACGACGAAGAAGAAGAAGAAGAAGAAAAAGTTAAGTTTAAGTTGTCAGTTTTATTCCATCCAAAGAAAGAGAGAAAGGGAGAAAAAGAAACACACATCATCGCGGTGAAAAATCTTATCGAGCCTGTTTGCCTCAAAACGACGCAAAGGAGACGACCGAGGAGCGTTGCCGTCCACAGAAAAAAATTCTAAAAACAGCGCAAACGACGACGTAAACGACGACGACGACAAAGAAGAAGAAGACCAAGAAGAGAGCTTCTTTGCTCACCTTGCAGTGCGGATACTTCTTCGCGAAGAGGATGGCCACGTGGGAGGCGATAAAGCCAGCCCCGCCGGTGATTAATACATTCTTTGGCTCGTACGGCATCTCTCTCACTCTCTTTTTTGTGGCGATGTTTTTGCCTTCTCCCTGCTTTATGGGTTTTTTTTTAGAGCTCTTTTTTCTTTTTGTCGCGAAAAAATCGCGAATCGGTTTCGCGAAAAAAACACATCCCCTCGTACAAATAACAAAGAAAGAGTCTTCCCCCCTTTATTTTAAAAACACCTTTTGCGCGCCGCGACGCGCAAATTGCATCATCGATTATTCGTTTTTAGTTTTAAACAAACAACACAACCACCATCCGCAGTCGTTGTTCTTGTTGTCGTTGTTGTTGGGCTTGAAGCTCGTCTCTTATTTATCTATCAAGCGACAACAAACGAACAGAAGAAATTTAGTGTAGTTTGTAAAACACGCGTTGTTCGTCGTAACAAAAAAAAAGGGGGAGCATAAATGTTGAAAGCGCAAAACAAGGAAAACGAGCAGCAGCAGCAGATAACGAAGAAAATGAACGCTTCGGAGGTGAAAGAATACAAAGAAGATGACGATGAGGATGACAAATCCAACAACCCTTTATATGAGAACAGAGAGCTCTCGGGTTGGTTCTTTAAAAAAGGTGAACTGTTGAACAGATGGAACGAGAGATACGTTTCTGTTGACGAGAAAATACGAACGCTTTCTTTTTACTCCTCTTCTTTGTCTCTCTCGTCGTCGAAACCGACGTCAATCGTGAGTTTCGACGCGTTGGAGAAATTTTCATCGAGGAAAGGAGGAGAGAAAGGGGAGGAGAACGCAATAATAATACGCGTGCAACTCCAAAACGGAAAAGATTTGTTCTTGAAAAGGAATAACAACCAACAACAACAACAGAAGAAGAAGAAGAAAAGTTATTTATTCAAAGAAGGAGGAGAGGAAGAATGGTGCGCGAAAATGAACGCACTTTTGAACCTGTTGCCGACGCCAGAGTGTCGGCAGAAACGTGGCGGTGGTATTAGTAATACCACGCTGAGTGCGCTCAAGAACTCTTCGTCCGGAAAAGGCGGGATAGGTAAGATAGTCTTAGGCAACGCGAACGTCGTTGCTCGCGATAACCAACACCATCACGAAGACGACGACGACAGAAATATTCACATGAATACCAATCGAGGTGTAAACACGCCACCTTCTGCGACGCGTCGTCACATTGAGTACTGCGACGATGAAGAAGCCGATTTTGAAGCTTCGTCGACAGTTTCTTCCTCGTATTACGGGACGAGCGCTACTAAAAACGGCGCCGGTGACTCCCAAACCACAAACGACAGAGTGTTGGATACGTTTAAAGCCATGGAACTCGCCTTGCGCGCTAAAGACGAGTTGTTATCCGCTCAAACGCAGCTGTCCGACCGATTAGAAACACAGCTAAAAGAAAAGGAACTTGAAATACAAAGGCTCACGAAGAAACTCAACGGAACGAAAGATTTGGAAGAAGCGTTTGACGAGGCAAACATGCGCGCTATGGAGATGGAAGACCAAGCCGCGATGTTATCGGTTTCAATCGATTCGTTAACGCGAGAGTTGGACGACGTGCGAGCGCAGAAAGCGGTCGTTCAGAACGCTTTGCTCCGAGAATCTGCGTTTATGCAGGAGCGAGAATACGAGATGAACAAAAAATTGAGCGACGTGACTTTGAAACTACAAAAAGTTGAAAACGAAAAGAAGCACCAAAAAGACGTGTACGAAACGACCGAACGGGAGTTGACGTTGAGCAGAGATCGTTTGCTATCTGAAATCGCTCGCGAAAGAAGAAATCGAGGCATGTTCAGTCCAGAGCAGCAGCAGCATCAACAACATCAAAGAAGACGAGCGATGAAACAACAACCGCGGGGCGGCGTACTCGCGAACGGCAGCATTAGTAACAACGTGGAAGATCAAAACAGCATTAATAACAACATTTCAGACCGGTCGAATGCGACGAAAGACGAGAGTCCAATACGCCAGATTTCGTTCGCGTCGCACACGCCGCTGAATCAGAGCACTGCGTCGCGCGACGACGAAGACGAAGACGAAGGAGAAAGAGCAAACAACGCGTTTTACCGTCGCGCAGATAAAAATCTGAGCAAGCTTCTCACGCCCGAGGAGCACTCGTGTCGCGTACAATAATAATAATAATAAACGAATTCCGTATGTATCACTACTACTACTATTATTACTACTACTTCTACTACCTTACATCGTTTATACACGCGTCGTTTTATATTTTGACGTTGTTGCTAATGACTCTACTTCCTTTCAAGTCGCTGAGGACGCCTTTCACACAGTCCTCGTCCTTATTATCCTCGGCGAACTTCTTGACATAAGAACACGTCGGTAACACTGTGTAGCCTTTTATTTTGGCCCATTCTAGCGCCGCACGTGTGATTGCTTTAGCTATTCCCTTCCCTCTCTCGTGCTCAGGCGTCCACGTGTGCGAAAACGCGACCATTTTTGACTTTGGCAACCCGATGTGTTCGTATAACAAATACGGCTGCGTTCCGTCTTCCTCTCCGTTAAACTCGTCTGCAGTCGAGAAAACGCCGCCTAACATTTCTAAATCATTCAACTGCAACTTCCCCGGGAAGCATTTCACGGTCACCGACGTCGTCGTCGTCGTTTCCCCCGACATCTTATCTCGTTGTTTTTCCGTTTCTCTTTCTTCCTTCCCTAGTAAGCGCACTTTGTTTTAAGCCTTTCTAAAAGCGATACGCGTAAGTGGTATTTCTTTGACGAGTTTTAACAATGCGGGACAAAAAAAAACATCACAAACAACGAACGCGCAAATAAATCGAAGAGTAACACATGACGCGACTACCAACGACCAAGATTATGCGATAATGTTTGCTAACGTGACAACAAAATACGCCAAAGGGCAGGGATACTATTGCGGTAACATTTGTTTTGATGTCTTTGTGAAGCTGTTCTTGCTCGGGGGAATGTGTGGACGAGACGTCTGGAATAAAGGAGATATCTTGTACAAGCAGAAAGTGTTGGAGTTTAGAGTGGACCGCGTGAGATATAAAGAATCGACCCCACTCAACGACAACGACGACGACGACGACGACGACGAAAACAATCCCTCTTCTGGAAACAGCAAACCAGTGACAATTATGAAAAATATCAGCGCGGATTGGTTAAAGTCCGAAATCGAGAAGCTGGAAGAGGTGTACGAGGCAGAAGTGCAAGTGAGTACTGGTTTAGTATAAGTTGAAGTGAAAACGAGACGAGTGGAATCGATTATGATATTGAGGGCGACGATATCGAATCTGGTCGATAGAAATGGCGCACCTCTTGGAGCGAAATTTATACAGGAGCACACGGAACCGCGCGATTGTTTTTGTTGCTAGCAGCGATGTATTTCTACGCACAGCTTAAAAAGTAACTACACAATGTACTTATACACATAATCTTCACTTCTTCTTCTTCTTTTCGTCCTTCTTCTTTTCGTCCTCTCCTCCTAAAAACATCTTCTTCGCTTCTTTGAGAAGTAAGCCACACCAGACGACTTGCAAAGCCGTGAAGAACACGTTCAGAACCAACACACCCACGACGACGCTTCTCGGCACGGGCAATTTTTTCATCTTCAACACGTGCAACGAATCTCTCCACGCACCGGCGCTAAACTGAATCCATTTGATAATTCGGAACCATACAAAAAACGCGCCAAATGACAAGGAATTTATCATGTTGACGAGTGGATACTTCTCCTTATAATCTGGAAAGAATCGCATGAAATCTACGACCGATAACGGCAACGAGGACGTCTCGCAAACGCCCATGAAATAAACCCCGTACCACGCCATGTACGGTAAAGTTAACATCCAGTAGCACAACAATCCCGTCATCGCGTGGTGCAACAACATTTCCACCGAATTCAACTCCGAGTTAAACAAAGATATGACAAAATCCCACGCCTGAAACGCTATTTGCACCTCTCCTATTTTCCTCACGTTTTCAGAAACTGGACCAAACAAACGTTCCTCCGCCGTTCGCGAAGATTGAAAGTGTTCGCTGAAATACCACGTGTTGATTCCATAATACGACACGTACGCCAAAGGAATAAAACAGGTCATCTGGAACGCGCCTAAAAACGACCCACCGTTTGCTTTTGCAATTGCCTTCGCGTCCACAAACTTGTGCATAAATCCACTCGCAAACACGAAGAAGAAGGAAAGGAATAGGAACCACTCGGAAATGTACACGAAGTCAATCTTCTCTCCCGGTTGCTGAGGAGCAGGAGAGAACAAACTGCCGAAGAAGCTATTCATGATGTGTGTGCGTGTGTGTGCGTGCGTTTATGTCTGCGTCGTTGATGTATTCGAGGGCGTATTCCCCGCGCTTTCGAGAATAAATACTAGATAAAACCAATTATTTAAAAAGTGACGACAATAAACGAATAAAGCGAGAATCATCAAAACAGGATGATGTATGCGGGAGTATCTCTCTTCATTTCTGCGATATAAATTTTACAACGATGACCACACCACTTTCTCGGGTCAAGGACGAATGTTCGGCTGCAATTCTTCTTTGTACGAGTGCATCATCTCCTTGACGAACTGTTTGGAGTGCTCTTGCGAAAAGTGCTCCAACGCGCCTTCGCCGAGTTCGTATTGGTAAGTGAAGTCGTTTCCAGAAGCCGCGGTTATTTTATCTCGTAAAAGAACGCGTCGAGAAACGAGCTTTGGTATGATTTCGCAATGCTTGCACTCAAAATCGTTGGACCATTTTCCTAATCCAGGTCCTTTGCCGTTATAGGAGGCTCGCATACCGAATCGTCCGAGTGCTCGAAACAGCGCTGATTCTTCCATCGTGCCTCCGTTAACTTGAATGATTGACGATATCGCGATAACGAGTCCTCTCCACATTTTTTTCGTTTTGGAAATGTGCTTGTCCACAAACTTGACGCGCGCGTCGATTGGCAGCGCCGAACGAAGAATGAACGACGTCGTCGACGTAGTCTCTGCACTTTTGCTCTTGCTCTGTTCCACTTGCGAGGTCACTCTTTGGACTTCTTTCAATTCCAAACCGAGATAGTCCATCAACCGTAACTGCGCTCGAGGCAAAATGTAACTCGCCACGTTTCTCACTTTCTTTCCTTTCATGATCTTTGCCATCGCTTCCGTGTACAACGCTCGAGGAATCGGCGCGTTGCCGTTCTTTTCCATTTGGAAGAGAAAGAACCGCGCGGCTTCCATCGTCAAGTGTTGCACCTCCTGACTCGATAAACCTATGTGCGCTTGCATATTCTTTTCGTTGGAAACCTTGATGGCTTCTTTAATCTCTTTGAGAATCTTTGACACCGGTGGATCGGACACCCCGACGTACGAGTGCGGTCGTCGCACTTCTTCTCTGTTATTCTCGTTGTCTTCATCAATCGCGACATTTTCCTCCTCCTCCTCCTCCTCCTCTTCTTCTTCTTCTTCTTCTTCTTCTTCTTCTTCTTTACTCGCCTTCTTTTTCTTCGCACTTTTTACCGTAATCTTCGCCTTTTTCGACGCCGAAGTCGTCGTCGTCATCAATTTCGCCGGCGCGTTCTTCGCCACTTCGTTCACGTTTCTCTCTCGTTTTTTTCCTCCAGTAGATGATTTTTCCAATTTCTTCGGCGGCATTTTCTCTCTTTCTCTCTGTCTTTCTCTCTCTCTCTCTGACTCTCTCTCTCTGACTCTCTCTGACTCTCTCTGACTCTCTCTCTCTCTCCTGATGATGATGATGATGATGTAATAATAAGAAGCACTTTTGCGTTTGGAAGTTTTTGAAGATGAAGTTTTTGAAAAAAAAAAAGGAGAGAGACAGACAGAAGAGAGAGAGAAGAGTTTTGAAAATTATTATTTGAAGAAGATTTGACCGACTTTTGTTTGTCATGTTTGTGACGGCTCACACGGTCGTCCTAATCGAAAACTTCACAAAATCTGCTCTCTTTGGTTTGTATCATATTTATAACAAGAGAAAGTGACAACAATAATAATGGCGACGACAACACGCGCCAACACGATGATGCGACGCGGGGCGAACGCGTTGTTAGCGCATGGATGGTATCGCAGTGGTGGTGGTATCCAAGCGACGACCTCTTTCTCTTTCTCCTCTTCTGCTTCCTCTAAATTGTTAAACAACAACAACGTCAACAACAATAACATCAACAGCTACAACACGCAACAACAACTACAACAACAACAACAAAAGAGAGGTGTAGCGTACGACATCAACGCTCGGACGAAACCGCACTTGAACGTAGGGACGATTGGTCACGTCGATCACGGGAAAACCACGTTAACGGCGGCGATTACGAAAGTTATGGCAGAAGTTGGCGGTGCGCAAGAAGTCGCTTTCGATCAGATCGATAAAGCGCCGGAGGAGAAAGCGAGAGGTATCACCATCTCCACCGCTCACGTCGAATACGAAACGAAGAATAGACACTACGCGCACGTGGATTGCCCAGGTCACGCGGATTACGTGAAGAATATGATCACTGGTGCCGCGCAAATGGACGGGGCTATTTTAGTCGTCTCTGCGGCGGATGGACCAATGCCACAAACGAGAGAACATATTTTGTTGGCGAGACAAATCGGAGTGCCGAGTTTGGTCGTGTTTTTGAACAAGATCGATATGGTGGACGACGAAGAGTTGGTGGAGTTGGTAGAGATGGAATTGAGAGAGTTGTTATCGTTTTACAAGTTTCCTGGAGATGATATTCCATTCGTTAAAGGATCGGCGTTGCACGCGTTGAAAGGGACGAACGACGCCATTGGCAAGGAAAAAATTTTAGAATTGATGGACAAGATCGACGAATACGTGCCGACGCCAGAAAGAGCGTTGGATAAGCCATTTTCCATGCCCGTAGAAGACGTGTTCTCTATCCAAGGGAGAGGCACGGTGGCGACTGGAAGAATAGAACAAGGGACGATTAAAGTTGGCGAAGACGTCGATCTCGTCGGTATCGTGCCGACGAAGAAGACGACCGTAACTGGCGTAGAAATGTTCAAGAAACAATTGAACGAAGGGCAAGCGGGTGATAACGCTGGTTTACTCTTGAGAGGTGTGAAGAGAGAGGAAGTTTTGAGAGGTCAGTTGCTTTGCAAACCGGGCTCGATTACTCCGCACGCGAAATTTGAAGCGGAAATTTACGTCTTGACGAAAGATGAAGGCGGCAGGCACACGCCGTTCTTTTCCAACTACCGACCTCAGTTCTTCATGAGGACCGCGGATATTACCGGGAATATCACGTTACCAGAAGGTGTCGAGATGGTCATGCCAGGTGACAACGTGACGTGCACGTTTGAATTGATCACTCCGGTTGCCATGGAACAAGGTTTACGATTTGCGTTACGAGAAGGCGGGAGAACCGTCGGCGCCGGCGTCGTTGCCAAGGTTTTGGATTAATATTGCGCATACTGGTGCCTAGGTAGTGAGTGGTCTGTCTGGTGTTATAAAAAAGATTTGGATTATTATATTATTAAAAACTCTCTTCTGTCTCTCGTTCACTCTCTCTCTCTGAAGTAATTGTTGCATCGTCATCGGTATCTTCCTCTTCTTCTCCTACTACAAAAACAACGAGTAATTAGCGACCGAAGAAACCACCTCCTTTCTTGGAGTCCTTCTTCGCTTGCTCCTCGAGCATCTTCTCTCTCGCCAACTCTCTCGGACTCTTCGACTTACCCGCCGCCGCTCTTCTCGCTCGGAACGCCTCCTTGTTTCTCTTCTTTTCGGCTAAGACGCCCGCGGTGTTAAAGGTCGGTGCCTGTCTTTTCGGTGGCGCGACACCAACCGCCGGCGTCATCGCGGCTTTGAATCTGTTCTTCCCGACCCCACAAGTCGGGCATCTGTACGAGTTCGGCAACGCGCTGAAATCACCTCTGTAAATATATCCGCAGTCGATGCACACCATCGGTTGCCCGGCTGCTTCTTTCTTCTTACCACCAAAGTTGAAAAACGCTTTGGTTTGGACGACCGATCCTCGACCACCGGCGGTTCGAGTGCGAGATTTAGACGAGGCCTGTTTGTAGTGAAAAAGAGAGAGAAAGCTTGCGTGTGAGTTGTTGTTGTTGTCGATCGATGGATGTCAACGCGGCGGGGAAAATGAATTTTTGTTTTTATTTTTGCACGTCATCATCACTCCTTGTGGCTCTCTCTCGTCATCGCGCGTTTGTAAAAAACAAAAGAAGAAGAAGAAGAAGAATCAAGAACGCACTTTCGTAAACACGTTTCTCTTGGATGCTGCTAAGAAGTTCGGTTGCGCGATAAACGCACGAGAAGAAGTTGCCATTTTTTTATGTATTTAGTACGTGTGATAAATAATAGAAATGTATAAAGTAATCTGAGAGAGAAAGATATCTTTTTTTTTCTTTTTCTCGCACAAAGGACACTGAAGGAGGCCGAAAAGAAATTCGAGCCACAAATCGAGTCTGCGCAGCTGGACTTTTTTCTCATTTCGAGAGCAAGAGAGAGCGGACGGAAGCTTTTGGCGAAGATTTTGATCAAAATGAAAAAGCTGAAGAGAAGGAAGCACGCACAGGAAAAAGGGAAGAAAAAACGTCAACCTTTGATACTTTTAAACTAACTACATCACATCGTATCTATTATCGCACGCTTCTCATCAAGAACACAAAAACCGCTCGCTGCTATTGCTATTATCGTTTCGATACTAACGATCGGGCTTAACGCCATCGCCGCCGCTCGCCTCTATTGCTTCTTTCAGCTCTCTCGGCAATGCATCCGTGCACTGACTGGACGTGCCTCGATATCGCATCTTGTGCTCTTCCCATACTAAAACGTGGACTAAACCATCGCTCGATCGTGCCGCTTTTCTCGCGCGTTCGCAAATCTTCTCGTGTTTCATGCAACAAGGAAACTTGTACGGAAGAGGGTTTTTCGGATTGCGCGCCAACTTTTTAAACTCGGCTTCGGTTAAACTACTCGGCGCAACTGCGACGGTTGGATTTCTGGCATATTCGCTCGAGTAATCCACTTGATGTTCGTCTGAATGCATTTTCTGTACCCATGATCCATACGTGTCGTACTCGGAGAAGTAATAGTGTCCACCTTCGACAGTGGCAACCTCGTTGGCTACGGCGTGAATGTCCCACGGGAACCGTTTCTCGTCCTCTCTCAAGTGTTGCAACAAGTGACTATCCGCTCCAGTTTTTAAATAATGCGTAATATAATTCGTCATCTCCCGAACGTATTCTCTTTTCATTACCATGAACCCACAGACGTAGTTAAACGAATCGCCTTTCGGGTCTTTAGGGTACCCGCCTGGTTTCATCAACTTATCGCCTACGATGCGCTTATAAAACTTTGCATACCCGGTGCTCTTATGCGTCACCGGGTTCGCGCAAAACCGAACCGCGTAGTTTTCGCTCTTCGTCGTCTCTTTCACTAACTCTAACGGGCGCGTGGCAATGTTATCCGCGTCCCAAACTAAATAATACTCCGATAAATCTTTCACGTGTAACGCCACTCCCAACTTGAGATATTGTTGCAAATACCATCCGACTCGATTAGACCCTTCCTTTTGGCCAATCTGTTTCAACTTCTCGCCTCGTTCGGATAACGAGGAATACGTGACACCAGGTATGACTTCGTTTTCGTCCAAACATATGATATTCTCCGCCAATGAACGTAAATACGGACATATTTCCACCTGTTTCACGACGAAATAAATCTTCCGAAAGTGATAGTGAAAGTTCAAGCGTTCGACGACTTGTTGCGTCGTACATACGGGAGCCACCATGACGATGACGACATCCATATCGGTATATTCTGTTTTTAACGGTTCGCTTTTCACTCGTTTATTCGTCGCAGAGGACGAGCATCCGATGTTGTTGTTGTTGTTGTTGTTGTTGTTGTTATCGTAAGAGACGGGAAAGTTATCAACGCTGTCGTCGTTGTCGTCTGAATCGTGGGGGTGGTGCTCTTCTTCGTCATTCTCATCACCGTGCGAAGAAGACGACATCCAGGTCGGAAAGTACGAGGAGGAAGAGTACTCATCATGGCTACGCGCCAATGAAGCAGATGATGATTCTGATGATGATGATGATGTGGATGGATATCTCGAGTGATAATGCGTCGCAATAAAGTTCACCGTCATGGCGAAAAAGAAACACACGATGCCGAAACGAATCATCGCCTTCAAGCCTTGCGCGGGAGTCGGGCGTTTCATCTGCCGAAAGTTTACCATTTTCTTTCCTTTCTTTTATCTTTCTTTCTTTCTTCCCTATTATTATTATTATTATTATTCGTTTCTATTCTGTTTTACTCGTAGAGTATGGTAGTATTTGAGATGACGATGATGATGATGAGAGAGAGGGAGAGAGAGAGAGAGAAAGAGAGAGAGAGAGAGAGAGAGAGAGGAGTGAAGAGAAGAACTGACTGAAAAAACTTCTCTCTCTCTCTTCTTGCCTACTGCGGTGCTTTTTTTCGTCGTTTGGCACACAGCCGCCGCCCTCTCTTCAAACGAACAAAAAAAAAGGAATAACGAATAACAAACGAACAAAAAGAACAACAAAACGAGGTTTTTTATTCAAACGCGAACGCAGAGTTTATTCCGCACTTACGAGCGACGACGACGACGTAAACGACTTGACGAGATACTGGTTTTATACACTTCGCGTAGTATACTTTAAACTCTCTCGTATTCCTCGCGCAATGTTTGCTTCCACGTCAAACCAAACGATGATGATTCGCGCCAAGACGGCTGCTCGATCATCATCATCTTCATCATCGTCCAGTAGTCGGATTCAAAATAAAGTAACGTTTAGAAAAAGACAACAACTTAGCAAGAACAACGCAACGTCATCAGAGTTTAGCCGCGTTATCGATTCGTCTTTTCATTTAAAACGCGAGAAAGAAGCTTCGGTGGCGGCGACGACGACGACGACGAAAGCGTCCAACAACAACAACAACAACAACAACAAGAGACAAAATGTCATCGCCAAAGCGGGCGGTGGCTCGATCGCTGAAGATACTTCTGGTATTCCAGAATCCGAAAGATTCGACATGAGCGAAGGTACGAACAAGAAGGCCATGGTGTTCGCTTTGTTCGTCGCGTTCGTGTTGTGCAACTTGGATAAGGTCAACATGTCCGTCGCTATCGTCCCGATGGCAAAATCTTTCGGCTGGACGGCTACCCAAAAAGGTCTCGTAGCCTCCGCGTTCTTTTGGGGCTACGCGTTCACCCAAATTCCGGGTGGATGGCTCTCATCCAAGTATGGCGGTAAAGCCGTCTTGTTCTATGGCGTCATTTTGTGGTCTCTTGGTACGTTGATTGCCCCGTGGTGCGCCACGTTAGGGATGGCTCCTTTGCTCGCGTCCAGGTTTATCGTCGGTTTGGGCGAAGGCGTCGCGCCGTCCGCCGCGACTGGCATCTTGGCGAAGACCATCCCGCCGTCGCAGCGCTCTAAAGCCGTAACTGCTACCTTCGGTGGTTTGGACGTTGGATCTTTACTTGGTTTGCTCATTGCGCCGCCGATCATTTTGTTCCTCGGCGGCTGGCAAGCGGTTTTCTACCTCTTCGGCTTTCTCGGCTTCGCCTGGGGTGCCTGGTGGTGGCTTGGCTACGCCAACGACAAATCCGTCGATATGAAGGAAACAGCGGCAGAAACCGCGAAGGCTGCCGGTGGATTGAACATCCCATGGGGTAAGTTTGCTAAATCCAAAGAGTTTTGGGCTTTGATGGTTGCGCACTTCACGTGGAACTACTTCTCCTACGGTTTGTTGGCCTGGTTACCGAGTTTCCTTTCCTCCGCGCTGAACGTTTCCCTCGCGAAATCGTCCTTCCTTAGTATCTTGCCGTACCTTTCTACCGTTGCGGTCACGACTTTGGTTGCCCCGATCACGGACTCCTTGGAAAACAAAAATGGTTTTTCCAGAACGGACGTGCGTAAGTTGTCGCAAGCGCTTTGCTTTGGCGGTGGTGCGGTTGCGTTGTCCACCGTCGGTTTCATCGTTTCCAGAACTCCGGCCGCAGCTGTAACGAACACGACTATTGCTATGGTTATGTCTGCTCTCGCCTTCTGCTTTGGTATGGGCGCCTGGGTCAGAACCGGTTTGTTCTGCGGCCACCAAGATTTGAGCCCGAAGTATGCCTCGATTATGTTGGGCGTTACTAACACTGCCGCCGCTATTGGCTCCTTGTTGTCCACCTTTTTCATTGGTTACTTCATGGAAGTCACCAACGGTTCCTGGGCTTGGTCGCTCTTCTACCCGATTGCGATTTTACAAGTTGCATCGGCCTTGATCTTCTCGGCGTTGTGGAGGTCTACTCCGATTGATTTTGATGCGTAAAGTTTTGAACGCATCCCCATGACATCAAACGATTTATTACGAACGTATCATTTCAAACGACGTAGTGTTATAAACGATATCAAATAAAATCAAAAGAGAAAAGGGAAGAAAAGAGAGCGAGAATGAAAGAGAGAGAGAGAGAGAAAGAAAGAGAAAAAACATAAAAAAAGACAACATCGTCCGCTTTGGGCGCTGGATACCCGAGCACGGTTATACCAACAACTTAAAACGAGAGAAAATACATTTACACATTTGATTTGAATTTTTAAACGAACAAAATTACTAAACCAACTATATTTATTCATGTATGGGTTTATCGTAAGTGCGTGAGTGATTGAGTCCTTCTGTAATTCTTTTTATCTTTTATCGTATTCGGTTTTTATTTCAATATTTAGTAGTTCTTCAAAAAAATGTTGTTCTTAGATTAAGCAGACCCTTCGGCGGCTTTGGCAGCCGCTTTGGCCTTGTTCTTTTGGTCCTTCAAATAGAAAGTGTAAACGGTGGAGACGAGGACGGCGCCAAAACCGGCGATGTACTTCCAGTTCAACTCTTTCGGGAAGAGCATGAAGGAGATGACGATGGACAAAACCTTACGTAAAGATTTCACAATTTCAGCTTCCGTGGCGCCAAAGTACTTGATCAAGGACAAAATGAAGGAGACGGAGGAGTAGCCCATGACGGAGAAGCCCATGATCATCGGGACCACTTGCGTGTATTGCGTGGAGTGCGCAATCGCGGCGTTCAAACCACCAGACGCAACCAACGGAATCAAACCGTAGACGGTACCAATCAAAGACGCGTAGCACAAGACCTCTTGCGTCGTGGACGGCGTTTCACATCTGAAAAAGTTCTTTTCTTCGAAGTTGGCGCAGATGGCGTCAACACACAACGCACCGGCAATCAACGCAACGCCAATCGGCGCGAACGCCGGGGAAGACGCGACGTCACCCAAGGTGAAGAGAACGATACCGGCAACCAAGATGGCGGCAGACAACCATTCCTTCCAGTTGTACTTCTTGCCGACGATCATGACGGAGAATGCCATGACTGGGATAATCTTGGCAGACTTAAAGACGATTCTCGTCGCGTAGTTCAAGTAGGACAAGGCGTAGTTGGTCAAGGCCATGCCGCCGTAGGTGAAGACGGACAAGATGCCGTAGTTCTTCCAAGAACCTTTTCTAGAGTCTTTAGTGAGCTTCATTTCCAAAGCACCGCATATAAAGTACGTGAACGTGGTCAACACGGTCATCCACGCGGAAAACTTAAAGCCCGGGATGCGGAAAACGCCTTCTTGCAAGGCGGCGAAGCCCAACGCGGAACCGAGAGAACCAGAGGCGAGAATCAAAAAGGACAACCCTTCGTTGTCCGGCAAGTTGATGCCAAAGACTTGCTTCTTCTCTCCCGGAGCGGCTTTCGGGACACCAGCGGCTTGACTGTGTGCACGTAATAATACAGAACAAGAACAAGAAAGAAACGTCAAAGGTCAGATTTAATAATACACGTCGTCCGTCGTCCGCAAAAAGGATGATTATTTCCTTCTTTCAATATTTCAATTTCTTCTCTTCTTCTTGTCTTTTGCAAAAAAAAGACCCGCCCCCGCCACGCTTTTTTACGACCAAAAAGGGAAAAGAAACGAACAAAAACAAGAAGAACAAGACAAAGAAGTGCGCTACTCTCGTCGTATTCTTTCGATGAAACGAAGAACGATTGTTCGAACACCAGCAAAGAAAGACTCGAAACACTTACACTTGCAATTTGCCTCTCGACGGCGGCGTTTGCATCAACACCGAGTATTGGTTTCTTTGCGTGGCCATTTTCAAGCCCTTCAACGGCGCACCCTGCAACGTGATCGACGACGATTTCGACGACGGCGATTTGGAGCAGGAGGCTTTTATGCTACTCACGCGCGTTCTTCTTGTGGAGGAAACTCTGGCGTTATTTACAATCGGAGTGCTCAAAGACAACGCCGACATCCTCTCTGGGTATAATAGTAGGTAATCTGCGTGTGTGTTTAGGTGCGTTGAAGATATATATCAACGCGTGTTAAAGTAGTATGTCTATAACCCGACGCGTAAATATAATGCGGTTCGTATGTTTGGGAGAAAGAGAAGAGTACGAGTGAAAGAATTCTTTTCTCTTTTTCAATTCACTCCCGTCTCTTCCGTCACAAAAAAAAATCTACTACGAGTACGAGTAGTAGGAATAAAAAGTGAAGAATAGATGATGGTTTTGTCTTCTTCGTGTCATCCTCGCGCGCAACCAATATCAGCAGCAGCAGCAGCATTAGGAAAAACAGCGAAACGAAGACCAATAGGGAGTAATAATAATGCTCGAACGACGACGACGACCAAAAGAGGAGGAGGAGGAGGAAAAAGAGGCTCGATGATAAAAACAAACGCGTCGTCGTCGAACTTCTATCTTCCATCATCTTCTTCTTCTGAAGGGGAAAGGCACGTCGTCGGCGTGAACAACAAGAGTACTACTTATATTGGAAGAGGAAAGAGAAGAAGAAAACCTCTTATCAACGCAGCAAGACAAGATACAAACGGAAGAAGAAGAAACGCAAGAAGAGTCGTCGTCACGCGCGCCGTGTCGGATGGAGGAGGAGAACAACCGCAAAAGAAAATCTCTCAATCTGAGTTTACC
>Ga0209091_10001210_pt1 | contig 23108 bp, 29 predicted proteins | sample ArcticOcean_MG_C_6_FD_187438 | JGI IMG/M metagenome (GOLD analysis project Ga0209091, IMG submission 187438) | Marine microbial communities from western Arctic Ocean - ArcticOcean_MG_CB8_128 (SPAdes) (version 2) | ecosystem: Environmental > Aquatic > Marine > Oceanic | place: Arctic Ocean...
CTCCTCACCTGTGGCAATCTGACTTGAACGAATAACCCCTTTAGCATTATTTGAGAACCTAATAAGAATATTAGCATCTACATCCATTGGATTATCATCGTATAAAGTATTTAGATCTGCCAATACTGTATTTACTTTCATTCCAGTTACAAGTTCAGCCATATTAAAGGCATGGGTTCCAATATCGCCAAGACAACAACTAGAGCCAGATTTTTTTGGATCTAATCTCCAGGTTGATGATCTTTTTTCTTTTTCATGAATTATAGGATTTAGCCAACCTTGAAAATATTGAACATCAACTTTCTGTACATTACCAATAACTCCTTGAGTAATCATTTTAGTCATTTGTCTAACCATAGGATAACCAGTATAGGTATAGGTTACAGCAAACACGGAATTTTTTTCTTTTTGAATTTTCTTTAAATCCAAAGCTTCCTGATAAGAAGTGGTCAAAGGTTTTTCACATATTACATGAAAATTGTTTTCAAGTAATTTTTTTGCCATTGGGTAATGAAGAAAGTTTGGGGTCAATATTGAGACAACTTGCATTCTTTGGGATTCATCTAATTTAGACTCCTCGCTAATCATCGTTTCAAAATTTTCATAGACTCTTGTAGTATCTATTCCTATTTGTTTTGCAAAAGCAACATTTTCATTAAAGTCAGGATTAAATACGCCACCAACAATCTCGTAACGACTAAACATGCTGGAAGCCACCCTATGTAAAACTCCTATTAATGAATCTCCACCACCACCAAGAACTCCTAATCTAATTTTTTTATTCATTTTTAATTTATAATAATTATCCTGCTTGAGGGATTCTTTTTTCTTCTAACTTTTTTCCAAACGCAAATAAAATTCCAAAAAGTACGATTAGGGCTAATGGAAAATAGACCATGTTGCCTAATGCCGCTTTTCCTGCAACTAGTTCGGCAGCCTCTTGGGCAACCCCAGATGCTAAAGCTATTTCTTTTTCTGCATCAAGCCATGAGCCTATTACAGGCTGCCAGATTGCTGTTGAAAGCATTCCGGCTCCTCCAACAAGAGACATTCCTAAAGCACCGGTTTTTGGAAGATATTCAGAAACAAAACCAATCATTGTAGGCCAGAAATAACACACTCCAAAAGCAAATAAGATAGCTGCAAAATAAATCATATTACCTTCAGCAATACTCATGGAATAGACCGCTGCGGAAGTTAAAATAGCAGACATTAATAAAACACCTATTGGGTTTAATTTATGAATAATAGGTCCAGCAAAATACCTTCCTAAAGCCATAATTCCAGTAACCATAGCAAGAATTAACATTGGATTAGCTCCTGAGTTACCTAATATTCTTTCAATCCATTGTTGTGGACCAAACTCAGAAATAGCTGTTAAAGTCATACAGGCTATTATAAATAAAAACAAAGGACTAAATAAAGACTTAATGTTTACTGAAGTATCAGTCTCTATATGTTGGCTTTCAGGAAATTCTTCTTTAAAAAACAGGTATCCGTATATTAAAGTTGGAATAATCATAACGGCTATTTGTATTTGCCAACCCATTCCAAAATCAGACATGAATTTTGACGTTAACGCACCTATAACAATTCCACCAGGAAACCATACGTGAAATTTATTTAACATAGCCGTTCTGTTTTTTGTATACATATCAGCAATTAAAGGATTACATGCAGCTTCTACGGATCCGTTAGCAAATCCTATAAAGAATGAAGAGATTAATAAGGCTTCAAATCCACCGGCATAAATGGTCAATACAAGGCCAATCAAATGTGAGAAAAAAGCAATAATCATTAATTTTCTAGCCCCTAAGACATTATATAAAAGCCCCCCTATAACTGTAGCTACTGGAAACCCTAAAAAAGCTAGACTATTAATATAGCCCAGTTGAGTGTCGGACAATTCGAATTGAACTCCTAAGTCTGTCAATATTCCTGCTCTAATAGCAAAAGTCATCGCAGTAACGATTAGCGAAATACAGGCTGCTGTAAATAGTTTGTTTTTTGAAATAGAGTTATCCATAATTTAATTTTTGTTTAGATTATTCAATATACTAATTTCTTTTAAAAAAGAAGAAAAGTATAGTCATTGTAGACCAACATTAGATTGAAGCAGATTTAGACTTAATTAGTTGGGATTAAGATTTATGTGCTCCATCACAAAAGGGAAGATTTTTAGACTTTGTACAGCCACATAAACTAAATCTTGGTCCGTGTTTAATTTTGTTACCTTCTTCATCATTCAATTCAACTTTTCCTTGTACCACTATTGGCCCGTTTGGTTTTCTGTAAATTTTAGGAATTTGATCTTTCATTTTATTTAATAAGTAGTGAGGGCGTATTTTTTAAATACTTTTTATACTCTTCTAAATGCCCCCATTTTTCTTTTCCACTTTCCTCTAAAAGCCTTACTCCACTTATGTAAACTAGTAAAACATAGGTAAAAACAGGAGAAATTAGTGTTACATATTGCCATTCGTTTAATGCCGAAATAGACATTATAGATATACCAAGCCAAAGAATTATTTCACCCAAATAGTTGGGGTGTCTAGAAAAAGACCATAGTCCAGTATTAATAAACAGGTTTTTGTTTTTGGTATTTGATCTAAATTTAGATTTTTGAGTGTCTGCAATAATTTCTAAAATAAAACCACTTAAAAAAATGAATAATCCAAAATAGAATAAAAGATTTGTTTGAATTCCGTTTGGATTTGCTAAGGCTGTAAGAGCACATGCTGAGCATAGAGACACCCACATTCCTTGAAGAGACCAAGTCATAAAAAACCGAGTAGGGGAGGTCTTAATTTCTTTAAACCTTTTGTCTTCGCCAGCTTTTTTTATTCTTAAAAATAAAAAACTACCCAATCTTAAAGCCCAAAAAATAATAACCATACTTAGAATCAAACTACCGATATCATAGCTTAATAAATCATCATTAGATTTATAAAAAACAAATGACACAGCAAAAATATAAGTGACACTTCCCGCTAAATCAAAAAACTTTTCGGTTCGAAATAAGTATGCGGGAATAAATAAAACCCATTGAATTGCAAATACAATTAAAACGGTATCCTGTACTAAACTCAGCCCAGTTGAGTAGGCTAGTAAATAGGATAATGAAAAGGCAATTAAAGAAATAACAATGTGGAGAAGATAATTTTTCATAGTTATAATAAAGATAAAAAAACTTTCGACCTTAGTTATTATATTTATTATATGAAAAATAGAAAACTAATATTTAAATTCTTTTTTATCATTTTTGGAATAGTATTAGTTTTTTGGAGTTTGATTTCTCCAGATATTCCTTTGTCAGAACTCAAAAAAAAATACACTAACGTAAATTCTAAATTTGTGAATATTCAAGGAATGAATATTCATTATAGAGACGAAGGAGAAGGACCTGTATATGTACTTTTACACGGAACGGCTGCTTCTTTACATACTTGGGACAAATGGACTAATGAACTTTCTAAAAATTTTCGTGTGATTCGATTAGATCTGCCAGCATATGGTCTAACTGGACCTCATCCTCTAAAGAAATATCAATTAGATGATTATCGAATTTTTTTAGAAGAATTTTTTAATAAACTAGAACTTAATGAATTTATGATAGCAGGGAATTCATTAGGGGGCGCAATAGCATGGTATTATAGTTCGTTTCATCAAGATCAGGTTTCTCAGCTTCACTTATTAAACCCCGCAGGGTTTTCGACTAAAGACAAGCCACTTGTTATTAAACTAGCAAAAATCCCAGGATTAAATAAAATACTAAGATATGTGACTCCAAGAAGTTTTATTAAAATGAACTTAAAAGAAGTGTACTATGATGAATCTAAGTTAACCAATGAGAAAATTGAAACATATAGAGATTTAATTTTACGAGAAAACAACAGACAGTCATTTATTGACAGGGCGTATATTAAAGCAAAAGATCACACCAATAGGTTAAAGCTAATTTACACTCCAACTTTAATTTTGTGGGGAAAACAGGATGCTTGGATTCCTGCTTATAACGCAAAGTTATTTGATGAGTTATTGCCATATAGCGAAATTGTAATAATGGATAAAACTGGACATATTCCAATGGAAGAGAGGCCAATTAAAAGTTTAAAAATAGTTAAAAAATTTATAAATAAGAACAAATGAAATATGTTCGTTAAAAATCAAATTTTAGCTCACCAACAAGAGAATTGCCATTACAATCATAACGGCATTTTCAATAAAAGTTGCTTCCGTCATTGGTAGCTTTAAAGCAGTGCCTAAGCAAGCACAACGAATAGATTTTTTGTCTAATAATGATTTTGTAACCCCTATAGTTGTAATACCTAAAACAATTAAAGTAATAACTAAAGCTGTTTTAACACCAAAATGCATTAAAAACATTAGGCCTAAAACAACTTCTATAAAAGGGTACATCCATCCATAAATTGAAATTCGACTAGCTAAAGGATCATACATTTTAAATGATTCTGAGAATCCTTTTAGGTCTAATAACTTAAAAAAACTAAATACAATATAGAATAAACCCATAAAGTCTAACATGATTTCATTCCTATCCCAATTTTGATAATTCAACAAAACACTTGCTGTAGTTATATAAAATAAAATAAGTATCAGCGGTTTGAGTTGCTGTAGCTTACTTTTTTCATCTTCAGAATTTGATAGAGCCTTAGAAACAAAATTATTTTCTATTAACGAAACCTTGTATTTTGAAGGCAATGCTTTTTGAAGTTCACTAGCTTCAATAGGATTACCCATAGTGATGACAACTTCTTTGTTTTTAAGAGTTATTTCAACTTCGGAAATTTCTTTTAAATCTAGAAGGTGTTTTTCAACAGAAGCCTTACAACCACCACAAGTCATCCCATCAATTATATATGTTTGCTTCATAATGAATTAGAATATAAACTAAACAGTAAGAAAAACCAAAAAATCAAAGTCAATTATTAATTTAGGATTACTAAATTGCAACTGATTTAAATTACATTATAATAATGAATAACCTTCTTTACTCTTTTATATTTTTATTTGCATTAAACATTAACTCTCAGTCTTCAACAGTCAAAGTATTAGACTCTCTGACCTTGTCTTCAATACCATTTGCTACGGTGTATTTTTCGAATAATAAAGGAATAATTACTGACATAGATGGCCGTTTTGAATTAATAAACGAGCAATATGGCACTAACGATTCATTATTTATTTCATCTATGGGGTATAAAAAAACCTCTTTGAAAATAAGCAATTTTAAAGATAGTATCGTTTATATGATACCTGAAATGATAACATTAGAGAACGTAGTTGTTACAAATAGAAATCTAAGTTCAAATGAAATAATAGAAAAAGTAAAAGCAGGGATAGAACAAAACTATCAAAAAGAAATAAGCGAAAAAAAAATATTCTATAGATATGAGTCTAATAGGAAAATAGATAAGATAGAGCTTAACAAATTTAAATCATCTATTGATCAGGTTAATTCTTCTATTCTAGACAGCTTGTTAATTAGAGTTCCCAAAGAAAATAAAAGCGCAACAGAAACTTTATGTTATTACTACGGCAACTTAGAGGAGGGAAAGCAGAAAATAAATTTAATTAAATCTAGATTAACTTATAAAAAAGATGATGATATTTTAAATTCAATAAACTCTAGACTAAAAGAAGCTTTACAGGAAAATCTAAAATCAAACTCATATTTTAAAATCAAGTCTGGTTTACTGCCTTTTTCTGCTGATTTATCAATCGACGGACTTTGGGAAATAGATAGTACTAACCAAGAAGCATTAAAAAAAGCTCAAGATTTAGAGCTTAAAAGAAAACAAAACTTTGCTGCTTATCAAAAATCAAGAATAACCAATATTTATTCTAATCTTTTTTATAATGAAGAAACAAAATTAGATTTTATTTTAAAATCTAATAGATATAGATTTGGTGATCCAGAATTAACTTACTTAGGCAATCAGTTAGTTTATGTAATTTCCTGTTTTCCTAAAGGATCTAAAGATTATAAGGGTGTTTTATATGTAAATTCAGATGATTTTGCAGTTGTGAGAATTGATTTTGAAAATGTGAAATCATTATTTAAATTTAAATTACTAGGAGTTTCTACAAACGTTTATTTGGAAGAGGGTCGAATGGTATTTTCGAAGTTAAATAATAAAAAATATTCTTTGAGCTATTTTCAGGTTAGTAATGGGAGAAAATCTGGCATTGATAGACCGATTAAGGTTATGGAAAAAAACAAATATGTAAAGGGAAGGAGAAAGCAAAATCAAATTTCATTTAAGTTAGATTTAATTATTAATTCATTAAACAAACAAGAACTGCAAATATTTCAGTCAAAAACTATGGACATCAAAGGGTTTGAAAACATAAAAGAAAACAACAAAGTATTGCCGGAATATTTGGATGAGTTTACCACCAACTTTTGGGAAGAGTTTTAATTAAAAGCGCTTTAACAGATGATTTTATCAAATAAAATATTTAGTTTTTTTAAGAAACTTAAATTCAATAATCAAAGAGATTGGTTTATAGATAATAAACCAGCTTTTAAATTATATGAAGCACAAGTTAAAGTGTTCGGAGAAGAATTAAAAAATAGATTAAATAAGTTTGACAATATAGATCGTTTTAAAGTATTTCGTATTTATAGAGACGTTAGATTTTCAAAAGATAAAACGCCTTTTAAAACCCATTTTGGATTAACATGGCATCGTTCCAAACCACAATATCGTGGGGGATATTACCTTCACATATCTCCTGGAAATAATTTTTTGGCTTGTGGGTTTTGGGATCCTAATCCAGACGATCTTAAAAGAATACGTCAAGAATTCATGTATGAGGCTCAAGAGTTTAAAACGATAATAAGTGCCCCAGAATTTAACTCTGTATGGGGAAGTTTAAAAGGAAACGAACTAAAAACAGCTCCAAGAGGGATAGATAAAAACCATTTGGAAATTGATTTAATTCGCAAAAAACAATATATATTTTCAATTTCATATTCCAATAAAGAAGTATGCGGAGAAGATTTTATTGACAAAGTGGAAGATGCACTTAAACAAGTTCGCCCATTTGTAGATTATATGTCCGAAGTATTAACAACTGACGAAAACGGACAATCTTTGTTGTAGTTAACTATTCCACTGTAAGGGAATAATCTTGTGGAGTAAGATTTATAACCCCTTACTACATTCTCACAACAGATAACGTTATTTAATGTAAAGTTTTTTTGTCATTATGTAAAAAATACTTTACATTTGATGAAGTTTAAAATATATCACTTATGAATTATTTATTGAAAAATATTATACACACAATTTTATTTTCTCTTATTACTACCTTAAGTATTAATGCACAGTCTGAAAACAGTTCTATTTATGAATTACAAAGATTAAATCATGAACTCCTTGAGGAGATTGGATTTGATAACTCTCAAATCTCGGTTACTATAAGTCTTTTAAGGTTAAATGTGACAACAGCAAATTATCTTTCTAAAAAAGGAGTTTTTCCTAATAAAGAAATTTTGGACAATAAATTTAAAACTAGTTTTTTAGAACTTTTTTCAGAAAAAGATTATACTAAATTCAAAACTATTCAGGATAAATTAAAATTATAAAATATGAATTATTTATTTAATTATAAGTACAAGAAGATTAGTGGTGTGATTTTTTATTTATCAATACCAATCGGATTATTTTTGTTGTGGAATGACAGAATACAAGATGTGTTTGTTGTCAACGTTTTTTCAATTTTTTCATATGAGTGGATTGGATCAGAAAGAACAGGGTTTGGGTGGATAGAAAATGGTTTAGGGGATGAAATTTTTACCCTATTAATTATTGTTTCAGGATTAATAAACTCTTTTAGTAAAGAGAAAATAGAAGATGAATTAATTTCAAGAATTAGATTAGAAAGTTTGTCTTTATCTGTCTTTATTAGTTTTGGATTAATAATTATATCTACATTTTTAGTGTTTGATATTAACTACATGTATGTATTAGTATTCAACTTATTTTTAATAATTCTCTTGTTTAATTTAATATTTAAATTCAGATTGTTCAAACACTATAAATCATGAAAAACAATTTAAAGTTATATCGAACAAAGTCTGGATATACACAAGAAGATGTTTCAAAAAAAATAGGTGTTTCTAGACAAACAATCAATTCCATTGAAAATAACAGATTTCATCCCTCAATACTGTTATGTTTGAAACTTTCTAAAGAATTAGAATGTAAAGTAGATGATTTATTTAGTTTAGAGTGAGTTGTTAATTTATTTAATTAACTCAATAGTAGGTTGGGATACCTCTACGATATCTTCTCTTTTCATTCGTTCTTCTCTAATTTTACCGTTCTTATAAATGGAATGAACGTGATTGTTCTTAAAGAGACTCCCACGAGGTGTTTTTAACCCCTCTCCGTTCAGTATTTGAGATATCTTACGATAACCAATAGGGGCAAGAAAATGTTTCTTATATCCTCTAATTCTATCAAACAAATACTGTTGATATTCACTATAATTTGACTCCCATAGTTTAGTGGTAGTAACTGATATAGTGAATGTTACGTGTGTAATTGAGGGGTAAGAATAACGAACACTTAATCCTACTCCACCGTAACAGATTTTGCTAAATTTCTAGGTTGATCTACATTACAACCTTTTTTATTAGCTATATAATAAGATAATAGTTGAAGGGGAATATTAGCAAGAATAGGCGCTATTAACTCATCACAATTAGGGATTTCAATTACGTGATCTGCTAATTTTTTAATTTCAGTATCTCCTTCTGAAACAATGGCTATAATCTGCCCTCCTCTAGCTTTGATTTCCAGAACATTACTAACTATCTTATGGTAGTGACCTTTTTTTGTAGCAATCACTACAATAGGCATGCTCTCATCGATTAAGGCTATTGGGCCATGTTTCATTTCGGCTGCTGGATATCCTTCAGCATGGATATAGGATATTTCTTTAAGTTTAAGAGCACCTTCAAGTGCGATAGGAAAATGGTATCCTCTTCCTAAATAAAGGAAATTGGCGGCATCTAGAAAATTTTCAGAAACATTCTCGATATGTTTACTTTTTGACAGTACTTTTTCAAGAATTTGGGGAATTATAGCTAATTCTTTAATGACTCTTTTATATCTACTTTCTTCAATTGTACCTAGTCTTTTTCCAATATCTAGCGCCATTAAAAGAAGTAAACTAATTTGGCAACTAAAAGCTTTTGTTGAAGCTACTCCAATTTCGGAGCCTGCGTGTGTATAAACTCCCGTATGAGTTTCTCTAGCAATAGTAGAGCCAACTACGTTGCAAATTCCATATAAAAAAGCTCCTTTTTCCTTTGCCATTTTAATGGCAGCTAAAGTATCTGCTGTTTCACCAGATTGTGAAATTGGGATAACAATATCTCCTTTATTAATTATAGGATTTCGGTATCGAAATTCAGAAGCATATTCAACTTCAACAGGAATTCGAAGAAGCTCTTCAAAATAGTATTCAGCCAATAAACCTGCATGCCACGATGTTCCACATGAAATAAAAATTATTCTTTTGGCAGATTTAAACTTATCGAAATGTTTTTCAATTGATGAAATCTTAATTGGGGTTGATGCAGAAATTAAACGCCCTCTAAAGGTGTCTTTTATAGCCTGAGGTTGCTCAAAAATCTCTTTTAACATGAAATGATCGTAACCTCCCTTTTCAACTTCTTCAATGTCATGCTCAAGCTCTTCTATAAAAGGATCTAGAATAGAGTCTTCTTTGATTTCTCTTAACGTAAGCCCTTTTTTTAAGTTTATTATAGCCATTTCATGATCATTCAGGTAAATGCACCTTTTAGTAAATTCTAAAAAAGGAGAAGGATCAGAACCAATGTAGTATTCAGATTTACCAATTCCAATAGCTAAAGGACTTCCTAGCTTGGCTGTAACAATTTCATTTGGATTAGTTGAGTCAAAAACAGCAATAGCATAAGCTCCAACGACTTGTTTAAGTGCAAAATATATAGCCTTACCTAATTTTATTTTTTTACTTTTCTTTATGTCCTCAATTAAATTGACTAGAACCTCAGAGTCAGTGTCAGATTCAAAAACATACCCTTTTTTTAATAATACTGATTTTATAGAATGATAGTTCTCAATAATGCCGTTATGTACAAGTGAAATTTCCCCTGAGTTCGATACATGTGGATGAGAATTAATTTGATTTGGTGGTCCATGAGTAGCCCATCTTGTATGCCCTATTCCTACAGACCCTTTTTTATCCTCCTTATTTGTAAATAGACTTTCTAAATCGGCAACTTTACCTTTACTTTTCTTAATAACAGAAGTTTTATTATAAAGCATAATTCCTGCAGAATCATAACCTCTGTATTCCAACTTTTTTAACCCATTTATTAAGATATCATAAACAGGCTTATTTCCTATATATCCTACAATTCCACACATTTATTGTTTTCTAATAATCATTTGAACTTCTTTTTTCTCAAACCCAATTTTCTCATAAAAAGGAACGTTACTTTCAGACGTATTTAACATCGTTTTGTCACAATTATTTTTAAAAGAAAGCTGGACTAAGTTTTCAACTAGTAATTTTCCAGTTCCGTTCCCTCTATAATTTTTGTTTACTGCAACGTCTTCAATTAAGCCAAGTTTCCTAGTTAATTTTTGAATAATATATAAAGAGGCTACACCAATAATTGTGTCATCTTTTTCAGCAATTAAAGTGATAGAATTTGGGTCAGAGACATTTGTTAAGCACTTTTCTTTATCATACCTAGAACTAAAGGCATTATCCCAAAGTTCAATTACCTGATCAATATCCTTTATTTCTAAAAAGCGAATAGTCATAATTATTCGCGAAAATAGAATATTTTATCTACAAAAAATATATATTAGTAGGGTAAAAAAACCATTTAAGCTACAACTAGTTGAATTTCAGACTAGTTTCTAACTTGATAGAATCCAAAATTAATTTGTCACCAAGGTTTTCAAAAAAGCTTCCCGAACCATATCTGACATTGTATTTACTTCGATCAAATGTTAGGTAGCTTACCCAAGAGCTGTCTTTTAGTAACATTTTAAAATCTATAGGATGAGAAGTTCCTTTAATAGTTAAGATGCCAGAAACACTTAATCCATTAGGGATTTTAGAAGAACTAGAAATTACAATTGAAGATTCATTAAATTTTTCAACAGAAAAAAAATCATCTGATTTTAAGTGACCTTCTAGCTTTCCTTTACTTGATCCTTGTAAATCTTCGACTGAAAGAGTGGTCATATCTACAATAAAGGTACCTTTAGTAATTAACCCATTTTCAAATAATACATCACCAGATTTAAACTGCAAAGAACCATAATGAATTTTTGATGTTATTTGTTCCCCGGTCCACTTTAATGTGCTTTTTTCAAGATTTAAAGTTGTTTTTTGTGCAGAAAGCAAAAAAGTTCCAAAACAGATAAGGTATAAGAAGTGTTTTATTATTGTCATAGTTAAAATATATAAGATAGTTTGTTAAAGTGTAAAAAAGGGGGTGATTGGTATTAAAAACTAGCTTCCTCTACCTGTTTTTCTAACTCCGCCAGATTTAGCATTACTATTTTTGTTGCTAAAATTTTGTTTAACTCCTTTTTTGCTAGCAGTTTTTTTTTCAGTTCGATTGCCAAAAAATTTACTTCCCATTTTTAAAATTTTTATTTTATCTTTTAAATTTACTAAAATCATCTTAAATTAGAATAGTAATTGCTCGAAAAAACCGCCAATTTTTTTATTTCTATCTATAAAGTGTATTTCAAGTATCCAGTTTTTAATCTTACCATCTAATCCATTAATAAGCATTTTTTCAGAGTTACCAGGATGGATGTAATTACTTTTATTTTCTTTCTCTAGCTTTTCGTGAGGGTATTGACCAATAAGATGACCGGCAATTTGACCTCCAAATTCCCATCCATAATCTGAAGCTAATTTCACGCAATAATCGTAAAGCTGAGCTCCAGTTAGATCTGAATTATTTTCAAAATAGATTTTCCCCTTATACCAAGCCAATTCTATATCATTTTTAAGCTTTAATTTATATGGATCTTTGCCAATTACATAAGTTCTCCCAAAGTCAGCTTCCCAATCTTCGAATATTGGTCCAAAGTCAATAAATAAAATATCATCTTCTAGCAGATTAAGATTCTTAGGGTTTTCATTATAGGGCATTAATGTGTTTTCTCCACATCTTACTATTCGTTTATGCCAATATTTCTGAATTCCAAACATTTCAAAAGCTAGACTATAGATCTCCTTGTTAATTTCTTCTTCACTTTTACCAGCAACTAAAAGTTTATTTGATTCAATCATATCAAACAACATTGCTGCTTTTTTTTCAGCATTAATTAAGTTTTTTAAGGTCAAGTTCATTTAAGAAGTTTAAAAATCAAATAAATATAATTAAATTGTAATGTCTACTTTCTAATGTAGAACAACATTTTATATGAAAAAAATAATTTTAATTGTATTTATTATGTCAAACTGTTCTTCAAACGAAAGAAATATACTAAATATTGGTCACAGAGGCGCTAAGGGACATATAGCAGAAAACACTTTAGCTTCAATTAAAAAAGCTATAGACCTAGGGGCGGATGGAGTTGAAGTAGATGTGTTTAAATGTTTAACTGGAGAAATAGTAGTTTTTCATGATAAAAGTTTAGATAAGTTAACTAACGGAATCGGTCTTATTGAAGAAAAAACATTAGAAGAATTAAAAGAGCTTAGAGTTTTAGATTCACAAGAACAAATACCCACTTTATTAGAAGTAATTGAATCAATAGGTGAAGATGTATTTCTAAATATTGAACTTAAGGGGCGTAATACTGCAGAAGGATCTTTAGATCTTGTCAAAAAACATATAACAAAAAGCGATAACATTTTGTTTTCAAGTTTTAATTGGGATGAATTAAAAGATTTAAGAAAATTAGATAGTGAAATAAAAATTGCTTTAATAACAAGAGAAAATCCTCTCTTGGCGATTAATCCCGCATTAAGCTTGAATGCCATAGCTATTAACCCTTCTTATAAAAGTTTAAATAAAAATAATACATCTGAAATTTATAAAGCTGGACTTAAAATTTATACCTGGACAGTGAATGATACAGTTCAAATAAGTGAAATGATAAATTTAGGAGTCCATGGAATTATTACTGATTTCCCAGAAAAAATATAATTTATTTATTGACCTCTACTTTAAATAAACTCGAAAGTAACATTATGGGCTGCCACTCTTTAGTCTTGCTGCAATAAATAATATGACTAGTGCTTTTAGGCTCCATTAAGTCTCCGTTTATTCCATGCTCTATTATTTGATCTTTGGAGTATTTCTGATCAATAGAAGTTTTAATATCATTAGAAAAATAATCTAGTTTAGTAACAGGAATTTTTTTAAATCCTAGTTTTTTTAAACTAAAATATCTGTGGTGACCATCAATAATTACCATGCTTTTAGAACAACATAAAATAGATGAAAGAACTATATGATCGTTAAAAGATTTAAGAAAATTACTTATTGTAGAAGTGTTTTTTTCTATAATTTTTTCGTGAGGGAAAATTAAGTCAACGTCAACCAGATCTAAGCCTTTAATTATTTCTGGATTAAAATCAATTGAATACATAATTCAAGGATTAATGATATGTAAAATGAGCAACAAAAACTGCTACAATAACTAACACTACAATATTTACTACTATCAAACCATAAATATTGTTAGAAATTAAAAAATCATTTTTTTTCATTTAATATAACTTTAGCAGCAAAGCTAATAAAAAGATGTCATAGACAACATTACATTTTAAAATTTTCTATTTACTTTTAGTCTAAAATTATAGTTATTATGGATAAAATAATGGGTGATATTAGCAAAATTTTATCCAAGCACCTTAAGTCTAGTAAGCAAAATAAAAATCACGTTTTAAATCAACAAAAACCAGAGTTAATTGCTTCGACCCTTGAACTAAAAGAGCTCCTTGAAAAAGGCTTTTCAAATAACGATGAAATATTAAAATTTATTACTAATTACTTAAAAAACACAAATCACCTAAGTAATCCTAATTACATGGGTCATCAAGTTGCTGTTCCATATGATTTGTCAGGAATTCCCGAACTAATTCATGGTACCATAAACAATCCTAGTTCATTATATGAAATGGGGCCTGCTGGAGCGACTTGCGAAGGCTTTATGATAAATTGGATGCTTGACAAAGTGGGGTGGTTAAATGGAAAGGACTATTATGATTTTAAGTTTAAAAAAGGGGAAGCTAGCGGGTTATTGACCCATGGTGGATCAATAGCAAATATGACGGCATTAGCAGCAGCACGATCAGCTATATCACCAGAAGCTTGGCAAGAAGGCAATCCAAAAGATATAGTAGTGATAGGAGCTAAATCGGCTCATTACTCTATTTCTAGGGCATTATCCATATTAGGCTTAGGGAGCAATTCTTTTTTGCCCGTTAAGGTTGATAAAAATGAAGTATTAAAAATGGATGATTTAGAAATAGTATATAATACAGCTATTAAAAATAATTTGAGAGTTATGTGTGTAGTTGCTAATGCCTGCGCAACTTCAACTGGTCTATACGATCCTATTTCTGAAATGGGTGATTTTTGTGAAAATCACAAATTATGGTTCCATATCGATGGCGCACATGGAGCGGCTGCATTAGTGTCGAAAAAGAATAAAAATCTTCTTAAAGGAATAAATAAAGCAACATCTATAATTTGGGATGCTCATAAAATGATGCGAGTTCCAGCTTTATGCACAGCATTATTATTTAAAAACTTTAAACACCAAGCTTTGGCTTTTCAACAAAAAGGATCTTATGTTTTCCATGAACAAGAAGTAGTAGGAATGGACTCAATGCCTTACACGATTGAATGTACTAAAACTGCTTTAGGAACAAAGTTTTTTTGGGCTTTAGCTTTAGAGGGAGAAGGAGCTATTGAAAAATATATTGATTACACTTTTGAATTAGCAAAATATTTCTATAATCAATTGAAAAAAGAAGAGCATTTTGAATTACCATACAGCCCTGAAAGTAATATATTATGCTTTAGATATGTGAAGGAATCGAATAGCAATGAATTTCAAAAAAAATTAAGATATTCAATTATTTATAGAAAAAAATTTTATATCACTTCTTGTGAAATGAATGGTTTAAGATATTTAAGAGTGGTGTTATTAAACCCAGAAACCTCAAAAATAGAGTTAGGAAACTTAATAGAAGAAATAAAAATTATTTCTAAAAAATTAAGCAATGAATGATAATTACTTTCTGGTCAGTTTAAAAAGATCTAAATCGATGTCATCTAACCCTTCTTTATCAAAAGGGTATTCCATTTGATCTTGAATGTTGTAAAGGGATATTAGAATAAATTCACTTAAAACAACAATGAAATAAGTTAGCCAAACAGGGTTTTCAACGCCTATTTTATTAATAATAGTAGGAGTATAAATTAAAGGAAAAATATAAATAAAAATCAAACAATACGCTTTTAAACTGATTGGCGTACGGTGATTGTGTATTCCAATTAAATTATCTGCACTATCGATTGTATCTTTTAAAAACCGAATAGCTTTTTGTAGAGTTCCACCAAGGACACTTTTTTTTGATTTTAAAAATTCAAATAGCTCTTGCATGTTTTCATCGTGAATTTTTGCAGATTCTTTAGAGTTTACTAAGAACTCAAATAATCCTTTATTTGATTTGTGAATCAGTTCAATTCCGTCATTAATTTCCTCAAGCTCTAGTTTTGAACTAGAAATAATATTTTCAACTGTTTTTAGACTAGCTCGAAATAGACTTAAATGTTCTAATGCCTTCTCTCTTCTTCTAAAAGCTCCTCTAATTGTAAATACTAAAGGAAAGATAATAGCAATACTAATTAGAGTTAAATCGATATTATAATTTACCCCTAATTTATAGCATGCAAAAGGGATTAAAGTTGAAATTAATATGGCGATTAATGTTCTACGGTTTAAAATAATGAGGTATCTAGACATTGTAAAATTTTTGTTAAATTACGGAAAATTTAAAAATAACAATATGAAGAACCATGCTATTCTATTTTTGACACTACTTATCTGTTCATTAACACAAGCACAAAAAGCACTTAAATCAGACCTGTTATATTCGGACCAAAGTCCGATGGAAATCAAATTAAATTATTCAAATAAAAATGTAAAAAAGAATACAACAGATTCTACTTTTATTGAAACAGACTTGAATTTCATGCATGAAGGAAAATGGAATGTAATACCAGTATCTCTAAGAGCAAGGGGAAATTTTAGAAGGGCTAAATGTTATTTCCCGCCAATTAAAATGAAAATTAAAAAAAGTCAATATAAAAACACTGTTTTTGATGGCAATAAATCCTTAAAATTGGTTCTTCCTTGTAGAATAGAAAATTCAAAAAATGACAATATTATTAAAGAATATTTAGCTTATAAAATATATGAATTAATTTCTCCTTATCATTTTAAAACAAGGAGAGTAAATGTTGAATTTACAGAACCAAAAGGAAGAAAGGTCAAAACCTTTTCTCTTAAAGGTTTTCTAATTGAGGATGACAGTAAATTAGCAAAACGATTTGAAGGAAAAGTTGTAGAACAGTTTATTCACCCATTAGCAATGCAACATTTAACATCGGTTCAGCATTCATTTTTTCAATATATGATTGGAAATACTGATTTTTCCATTTCATACCAACATAATGGAAAATTGTTGTTTGCTGAAAAAGTATTTTTACCATTGCCTTACGATTTTGACATGACAGGCTGGGTTAATCCTAGTTATGGTTTTGGTAATCCAACATTAGATTTGAGTTCATTAACCGAGAGAAGGTATAGAGGCTTCAAAAGAGATAAAGAGGTGTTTGATACTGTAAGGAATCAATTTATAGGAATTAAAGATCAAATAACTTCTTTGGTTAAATCTTTTGAATTAGAATTTGATAGTAAAAAACAATATGAAACTATGTTTGGTTTTATGGAAGAATTTTTTGAAATAATCGAAGATGATAGTAAATTCAAAAAACTTATTTTAGATCAAGCTAGAACAAAATAAATCCTTTATTTCAACGTGTTTTTAAGTTTTTCAAATATTTCGGTGTTTTCGTAAATCCCTTTAAAGGATTCTGCATTAGGTCCAAAACTAAATACAGGTACCATAGTGGCAGAATGCCCTTCAGTGTTGAACTTACCAAACACTCTGTTTTTTTTCCCACCTAATAAGGCTAGCCCTCCTGTTTCATGATCAGCAGTTACCACAACTAGAGTGTTTCCATAATATTTGGCGAAATTTAATGCTTCTTGAATAGCAGCATTAAAATCTTTAAATTCAGAAGTAACATATTTAAGGTTATTGTCATGCCCCCCCCAGTCGATTTGCGCCCCTTCAATCATAATAAAAAAAGGGTTTTTCTCTAAATGCAACTTATCTAAAGTGATTTTAGTTAGTTTATCAAGATTAGCAGATCTACCCTCAATAATTGCAGGAGGTTCATCAAAATAAGTAAAATACCCAATTTTAGAAGCTTTACTTTTCTCGTACTCTGTGATTGATTTCACAAAAGTATATTCCGACATTTCTTTAATTAAATTTCTTTTGTCTTTTCTAGACATAAAATGCTTGCTACCTCCTCCAACAAACATGTCAATGCTATGTTTACTTAGTTGCAAGGCAATGTTTTGGTAATTATACCTTGAATCTTCTTTTGCATAAAAAGAGGCTGGTGTAGCGTGAACAATACTCGATGTTCCTATTAAGGCAGTTTTATAACCCTGATCTTGACATATTTCTAAAATTGATTTTTGACGAATATTTTTAGAGCTAATTCCAAGCACTCCGTTGAGGGTTTTTACCCCTGTTGCCATCGCGGTTCCACTTGCAGCCGAATCAGTAACGAGATTATTGGAAGAAGAAGTTTTAGACAATCCTATGTATTCAAACCCTTCTAAAGCAGTGCTATTTCCATTGGCATACATTCCCGCACTTATCTGAGTAAGTCCCATTCCGTCTCCTATTAAGAGTATTATGTTAGGAGAGTCTTGTGACCAAGTAACAGAATTGAATAAAAACAGGACCAACAACACAGACGTTTTTTTAAAATAACAGATATTCATCATGTTTGAATTTTGAATTTATAAATGTATTAATTATTATTTTACAGAAATTTAAACTTTTCCTTTTATTTTTTTATAAGAAATTTGACTTAATTTTTTTATAACTAAATCTGCTTTACTATAGTCTTGATTTTTTGAATGGAAACTGTCAAATCCAACACAATATATTCCAGCATTAACAGCAGCTTCAATCCCGTTTGTTGAGTCCTCTATTACAAGGCACTCTTCTTTTTTGCATTTTGAAGCTTTAGCGGCTTTTATGAAAATTTCAGGATGAGGTTTAGAAACTTTTAAATCTGCCCCACTAAGCTTAGCTATAAAATATTGGTCTAGTTGGAATCTTGTAAAAATCTTATTAATGGTTTCCATTGAGGCAGAAGAAGCCAGTACTAGTTTTAAACCATTTTTCTTATAGTCAATAATTAAATTTAAAACCCCTTCAATTAGACAGAAATCAGTATCGTTTTCAAAAATATATTTAAAATGTTTTCTTTTAAGAGCCACTAACTCTATTGGAGCTTGCTTTAAATTAAAACCTTCACAAAGTGTTTGGCAAATTTTTAATGTAGCCTGGCCAGTAAATGATGCAAAGACTTTACTTGAAACGACAATATTAACGTCCTGAAACATTTTGTAATAAGCTTTTTTATGAAGTGGCTCGCTATCAACAATCACTCCGTCCATATCAAATATAATAGCCTTTAGCATTTGAGATTTATATTAGGAAGTTTAGGTTGAATTATTTCTTTCATTACTATAAAAGTAAGAATTTTAATAAATCTACTTAAAAGCTCTTTTCAACTTTAATTAAAACTGCTGTATGCATTAGAGTAGCAGCTAACTTGCCATCTAAATTATATAGTTCACCCCTTAAAGTTGCTATGTTTTTTCCTTTTTGTACAACCGTAGCAGTTGCAATAACTTTACCCTCAAACAAAGGTCTATGATGATGACTATGTAGATTGGTGGAACTTGGGTAAACAAATCCTTGCGATTCATATACTAAAAGTAAACTTGTTACATCATCAAGCATTGAATTCATTTGACCACCTTGAACACTTTTATTTGGGTTAAGTGTTTCGCTAGGAAACTCTGCCTCTAATTTTAAAAATCCTTCACTATAATCAAGGAACTTGAATTTAAACATTTTGCCTGTTCCTTCATTTTTTTTAAAAAAATCTAAATACTTTTTAAAGTCTTCTTGTATAAATGAGTTCAATTTGATCTTAATAATTTTAAGTCTCAAATATATTAAATATAATGACTCAGCTATGAAAGGGGATGGATTATGAAAGTAGATTGGGTTAAAAACGAATATCGAAAATAATCTAAAAGACTTGGATTATTTTTTTGTAGCTCTAATTAGCCCTCTTCTAAGAAAAGGATAACTCAAATTTTTATCCCAATAAAAAACAGTATATCCGTTAGAGTGTTCTACTTTGTAATTATTGTCACGGAAATAATTAGAATATTTTTCAAAATCATTTTGACTGTGATAAGTACATAAAGCAACTTGCATTTGTTTAGAATTTTCGATAATATTTGAAAGACCAGACATCACCTCTTTTTCATTTCCATCAACATCAATTTTCAAGAAATTTATTTTTTTTCCCTTAAAAAAACTATCTGCATCAATGGTGCTTTCAGAACTGAAATTGGACAACTTTTTATTTACAATAGTAACTTTGTCTTTATATTTTTCAAAAGTTTTTTTTAAGGGTTTACTCCATATATTATTTGCTTCAAATAAATAAATATGTTTGACTTTATCTATTATTTCAAGAGAAAAATTAGCTTCCGCACAACCTATATCAGCAACAATTGAATTCTCATTAATATTAAAATTATCAGTTAAATATCTATGAGGGCTTTGTGGGTCTTGTTCTATTAGCAATTGATTTAAAGCTTTTTTAATTCGAAATTTAGACCATCTTTTTTTAAAATAAAGCTTTTTATCGTCTAGTAATACATACTTTAATTGTTCCTCTTTGTCTAAGTAAACTTTAATGTCTTTCGCATTATAATTAAAAATAAAATTATAAGGAAATAACTCTAATGGATTCTTATTAAGAAAATCTATTACTTTTTTTATTTCTTCGTTTGTGTCATTTTTAAAAAACAGAATAATACTTTTCCTTAGAACTCTTTTCCAAATTATAGTTCTTATTTTTTTTGGAACTAGAGCTCTCCAGATGAAAAATTTATTTAGTTTATTAATAAACATTACCCAAATATAATGTTAAATAAAGCAATTTATTTACGGTCAACTTTTTTAAAATAAAACTATTTATTATTTGGCAACTAGTTATATACGATTCATTAATTCTGTTGATCTATTAGGATTTTCTTATATTTGTTCTATGAAAATAGTTAAATATTTATTTCTAATAATTTTTATTTATTCTTGTCAAGAGCAAAATTTAGAAGTATCAGAAAAATTGACCTTTAATGATAGTCTATCATTACAAATGAGCATTCAATCAATTAAAAAAATAAAAAATTTAGTTATTGATGAAGATTCAGATAATTACAGGATATCTGGCGCAATTCCTTCTGAATTATGTTTTGATTTTAAATACCCTATTAGTGTTCAGTATAACGATAGTTCAACAGTAACTGTATCAAGTTTTGCACATTTTACTCAGTTAATTTTAACTGAAACTATTGAATTACATATGACTGGTATTGGATTTCCTTTTACTATTATTATGAGTGATGATAGTTCTGAACAAATCATTTCAAATGAAAATCAATTTCAAAATCTAGTAGAAAACTGTGGTTATGGAACTTTATCTTTTGATGAAATAAAAAAAGTATATGCAACTTGCTTTAATTTTAATTTTCCTGTTTCTGTAGTTATTAACGGAGTTAATTATACTTTTAGTAGTGAAGGTGATGCAGTATCTTTAGCTGCAGCATTTAGTCAAAAAGTTGTTAGTTTCAATTTTGTTTATCCTTTTAGTATTAAATACGTTTCCAATAGTACAGACGCGAATGTTCCGGATTATTATACCTTAACTTCTGTCATTTCGGGCTGCAATTAATAATTCTAAGATTATTAAGAATTTCTGTTGATTCAAACTAAACCTTAAGCATATTTTCTTTTTTTTTATATTAATGTTATGAAAAATGTATTCAGACTTATTAGCTTTTTAGAAGGAATCTCCTACTTATTGCTTCTTTTCATTGCAGTACCAATTAAATATTTTCAAGGTGATGCAACTTATGTGAAAATGCTCGGTATGCCGCACGGAATTTTATTTATGGGTTATATTATTTTGGTAATTTTGATTCAAAAGCAAATGAAATGGAATCTAAAAACTATGGGAGTTGTAGCACTAGCTTCTGTAATTCCCTTTGGCACTTTTTATGTAGATAAAAAGTATTTGCAAAGTCTATAAAACAGCATTAAATCAAAGAAAGAATAAGTGAAGTTCTAACGAATGCTATGTCAACTTTAGATATAGATTCAATGACAATATTAACAATTAACTTTATAATTATGGAAATAAAAGAGTAAGGTTTTTCATAATATATATTTACAAAATTTAGTTTTTACTTCGGTAGCAGCGCAATCAAAACAAGTAAACCTCCGGCGGCTGCAACCCAAGCGCCTCCTTTAGCTACGCCTCCTAAGGTTTTAAGAGCTGAAAACTTTTTAACTTTAAGGTCGTAAATTTCTTCCTTAGGTATTGTTTGTGTGGCTCCGTTGTTTTCTAAAGTCATTGAGTTTTCATCTATAGAAACCAAAACCCCTTTAACGTTTGTTCTATCAACCGTTTGAATTTCAATCATTTGTTTTTTGTCGTTAGCCGCAATGTTGTTGTAATCTACTGCTTTGTAGCTTAAACAGCTTTGAAACAGAATTGAAATTAATGATAAAAAGATAATATTTTTCATAAGATTAAGATACAAAAACATCCTAACAAAGATGTTAATTGTCTAAACTTTATTAAACTACAGCCTCTAAATAGGACTATGTTGTTGTATAGTTAGTTTAACCTACTTACTAGGTTTAGAAGTTGCTGAATTAAAAGAAGAAGATATGCCTATGATTTACCCGATGATACGGGAGAATAACCTAATTTATAAAAATGAGCATTAAAAGACTTAACTCAGCTAATTATGGGTAATATATGGGCAAATGAGTTATTTATGTAATTGAAAAAAGGCTAATAAAAGCCTAGTTTTCCTCAAGTGGAGAAGATGGGATTCGAACCCACGACCTCTTGACTGCCAGTCAAACGCTCTAGCCAACTGAGCTACATCCCCTTTTCCTCTGTTGAGAGGTTGTTATTTAATGTTTAAAAAAGGCTCATGTACTTTATAATGTACTAACAAATCGTTTTTTCATCTTATCAATGTTTTTATCTCATTTTTGAAGTTTTCAGATTTAATCAGATAATATATTAACCAATATAAATTCCAAAATGCTACAAAAATCACAATCAAAGTCAATACATAATTATCAGTAGAATTTCTTATCGCTAAAAACAAAATCATAACTATAATTGATGAAATAAAATTGTACAACATCGTTCCTTTAATGCTCATAGAAAATGGCCATGATAAAAAATTCATAGACCCTAATTTATCATTTAATTTTATCTTATCAGTACTTGACAAGTCAATTATAACTTCTATTTTATACTCTGGATTTTCTTTAGCAAACGCTTTTCAATTAATCACTTTTGTCAACTGAGTTGTATTCTTATATTGTATTAAAAAGCTCCCCATAATTTATTTTAAGGAGAGCTTTTAGTTAACTTTTCCTAAGATTATTCAGTAGAATCTTCTTCTTCTTCTTCATCAAATGAAGAGAAAAAGCCACCTAAATCAAAATAATCTCCACCAGCAGCAATTTTACCGTCGACAAAGTCAAAAGTATGGTAAGACTGTAAGCTAAATGGTTTTCCTGTTTCAGCATGAGTTCCTGTCCATTTT
>Ga0209091_10001211_pt1 | contig 23094 bp, 18 predicted proteins | sample ArcticOcean_MG_C_6_FD_187438 | JGI IMG/M metagenome (GOLD analysis project Ga0209091, IMG submission 187438) | Marine microbial communities from western Arctic Ocean - ArcticOcean_MG_CB8_128 (SPAdes) (version 2) | ecosystem: Environmental > Aquatic > Marine > Oceanic | place: Arctic Ocean...
AATATGATTATATTATTATGCTTCAACCAACTGCCCCGTTAAGAGAGTCCTATGATATAGATAATGCTCTCCAAATGTTAATGGATAGTGATGCAGATAGTATTATCAGTGTAGTTGATGTTGATAATTATCACCCAGAAAAAATGAAAGTTATTAAAGGTGATTTCCTATTCGATTTAAAGAAAACAAACCAAGAAAACCCTCCCCGACAGTCCTTATCAAGAGTATACATTGTTAATGGAGCAATTTATGCTACTAAGCGAGATGTATTTATGACATGTAATACTTTTAAGGGAGACAGTTGTTTGCATTATGTTATGCCTGATGAAAGGTCTGCAAATATTGATAAATATGTCGATATTGCTGTGGCTGAATATTTGCTTAATAATTAACTTAAAATAGTTGATGTTTGGTCAATTCTAATAGTAATTTTAACTTTAAAGGAGTTTTATTGTGAAAGTTCTTGTAACAGGTTCGGCTGGTTTTATTGGATCAGCTCTTACTCTAAAGCTATTAGAAAATGGCTGCCATGTTGTAGGGATTGACAATCATAATGATTATTATGATCCGGCACTTAAAGAGGCTCGACTTGAGCGTCACTTAAACCATAAAAATTATACTCATATTCGAATGGATATTGAAGATGGAAATGGTGTTAAAAAGCTGTTTGAAGATTTTAGGTTTGATGGGGTCGTTAATTTAGCAGCACAAGCTGGGGTTAGATATTCTATTGAAAACCCTCTTGCATATATAAGTACTAATATGGCGGGGTTTGGAAATATTTTAGAAGGTTGTAGACATAGTAATGTCAAACATCTAGTGTATGCATCTAGTAGTTCAGTCTATGGCGCTAATACCAACATGCCTTTTTCAGTCCATGATAATGTTGATCATCCTTTAAGTTTATATGCAGCAAGTAAGAAAGCGAATGAGTTGATGGCACATTCTTACAGTCATTTGTATAGCCTGCCAACTACAGGACTACGTTTCTTTACTGTTTATGGGCCTTGGGGTAGGCCAGATATGGCTTTGTTCAAATTTACTAATTCAATTTTAAATGGTGAAAAAATTGAAGTATTTAACTTTGGTAAGCATCGCAGAGACTTTACATACATAGATGATATTGTTCAAGGTGTTATAAAGGTTTTAGAAAGTCCAGCAAAATCAAATCCTAAATGGGAAGGAAAGAATCCAGATTCTGGGACCTCTCTTGCTCCTTGGCGTATATATAATATTGGAAATAATTCTCCAATTGAGTTATTAGATTATATTGAAGCTATAGAAGATGCTCTAAATATCAAATCTCATAAAGAGATGTTGCCTTTGCAACCTGGAGACGTGCCAGATACTTTTGCAAATGTTGATGATTTGGTAAATGATTTTAACTATAAACCATCTATGCCAGTTAAGAAAGGTGTCAAAAATTTTGTTGATTGGTTTAAAGAATATCATAAAATATAATAATTATGATTAATACTAAAATAGCTATTATAGGTTTGGGGTATGTTGGATTACCTCTAGCTGTAGAATTTGGTAAGTTTTTTGAGACAGTTGGTTTCGATATAAACTTATCAAGAATTAAAGAATTGATTAAAGGTGAGGACTCAACACTAGAGGTTGAAAGTGTTGATTTTCTTTTATCAAAAAAGTTAAGTTTTACCAATGATATAAATGCCATCAAAAGTTGTAATTTTTTTATTATTACTGTTCCCACTCCCGTTGATGAAAATTATATTCCTAATCTAGGGCCTATCAAACAGGCTAGCAAAGCTGTTGCTAGATTACTAAAAAGAGATGATGTAGTAATTTATGAATCAACAGTTTATCCTGGTGCCACTGAGGAGATTTGCGTCCCTATTCTTGAAAAATTTTCAGGGATGAAGTTCAACACAGATTTTTATTGTGGTTATTCACCTGAAAGGATTAATCCGGGAGATAAAAATCATCGTTTAACTACTATTAAAAAAATTACATCAGGCTCAACTTTACAAGCTTCAGATATAGTTGATAAACTCTATCAAACAATAATTACAGCAGGAACTCACAAAGCAGAAAGTATTAAAGTTGCTGAGGCAGCCAAAGTAATTGAAAATACTCAGCGGGACGTCAATATTGCTTTAATCAATGAGTTGGCTATGATTTTTAATAAGCTTGATATTGATACTGAGGCGGTATTGGAAGCAGCAGGTACAAAGTGGAATTTTCTCCCTTTTAGACCTGGGATAGTTGGAGGCCACTGTATTGGTGTTGACCCATACTATCTTACATTTAAGGCTCTTCAGGTTGGCTATAATCCTGAAATGATTCTCTCTGGGAGGCGATTAAATAATAGTATTGGGCCTTATATAGTTAAACAAGTTAAATTATTAATGGCCAATAAGGGTATTGACATAATAAAAGCAAATATTCTTATTATGGGTTTAGCATTTAAAGAAAATTGTCCTGACATAAGAAATACTCGTGTTGTGGATTTGATTACTGAATTTAAGAAATCAAATTGTAATGTTGATGTTTATGACCCATGGGTTGACAAAATAGAGGCGTATAAGGAGTATGGAATTAAATTATTAGATGAAGTAAATAGTAATAAATATGATTCCATTGTTCTAGCAGTTGCTCATGATGAATTTAAACAAATTTCTTTGGAGAAAATCCAATCTTTTGGAAAAAATATATATGTACTTTATGATGTTAAATATTTATTTAAAAAAAATGAGACTGATGGAAGATTATGAAAAATAATAAAAATAATAAAAATAATAAAAATAATAAAAATAATAAGAAGGTTTATGTTGGCTTAATTGCTGACTTACTCCATGCAGGGCACATAAAAGTTCTTGAAGAAGCGGAAAAGCATGGTGATGTAATAGTAGGCTTGTTAACTGCAGAAGCAATTAATGAACTAGATGATTCTGCATATCTAAAATACAATCACCGATTAGATGTTATTAATAGCCTATCAATGGTAACTGAAGTTATTCCCCAAAATACAGCAAGTTACCGTAAAAACTTACTTGAAGTTAAGCCTGATTTTGTTGTTCATGGCGATGATTGGATTAAAAATTCTCATTCAAAATATAGGAGCGAGGTCATTGAGCTTTTATCTTCCTGGGGCGGTCAATTAATTGAAGTTAAGTATAGTGCGGAAATTAGTGATCAAAATATAAAAAACCAGTTAATGTCTTTAGGTGTGACAAGCGCACATCGACAAAGTTTGCTTAGAGTATTGATAAAAACAAAAAAAATTGTGAGAATACTTGAAGCTCATAGCGCACTAACTGGCCTGATAGCTGAAAATACAGTAGTTGAAAGAAATGGTGAAAAAGCAAGTTTTGATGGCATATGGTCAAGTTCTTTAACTGATTCTACATCAAAAGGAAAGCCTGATATTGAGGCAATTGATACTACTTCTCGATTAAATACTGTTAATGAAATTTTTGAAGTTACTACTAAGCCAATGATTTTTGATGGAGATACTGGTGGCATAGTGGAGCATTTTGTATTTACAGTTAAAAGTCTAGAGCGAGTTGGAGTAAGCGCAATAGTTATTGAAGATAAGACAGGATTAAAGAAAAACTCTTTATTCGGAAATGAAGTTTATCAGCAACAAGATAGTATTGAAAATTTTTGTCATAAAATAAAAGAAGGTAAAGCTGCACAAATTGGTGATGATTTTATGATCATAGCTCGTATTGAATCTTTAATTTTAGATGCAGGAATGGATGATGCATTATTAAGAGCTAAAGCTTACATTCAATCAGGAGCCGATGGAATTATGATTCACTCTCGTCAAAGTGATGGCTTGGAAATTAAAGAATTTATGAAGAAGTTTAGAAAAAAAGATAAAAAAACTCCAGTTATTGTTGTACCAAGTAGCTTTAACTCGATAACCATTGAAGAGTTTATTGATATGGAGGTGAATGTAGTAATTAGTGCAAATCATATGCTTAGATCTGCATATCCTGCTATGCTAAATGTTGCAAAATCAATATTAAAAAATGGAAGGTCCTTAGAGTCAGAATCTGATTGTTTATCAATCAAGGAAATTCTAGAGATTATTCCTGGTACTAAATAATTTAACTATATAGTGGATCAATTATGAAAAGAATTATGGTGGATATGTCGGCAACTTTGATACATCATGGACATATAAGATTGCTGAAAAAGGCTTCAGAATTTGGTAAAGTAATTATAGGTCTAACTTCAAATGATGAGATTTCTAAGCAAAAAGGTTATGAGCCTGAACTTTCTTATAGTCAACGTAAAGAAATATTAGAATCGATCAAATATGTTAACGAGGTTGTTGAAACGCCTTGGCTCATAAATGAAGAAATTTTAGATAAGTATCAAATTGATTTATTAGTGCATGGAAATGATAATTCTAATTTAATTTCAAAAAATAAGTTAAAGTTATTTCCTCGTACTGAGGGTATTAGTAGTTCAATTATGAGAGAAAAATCTCAATTAGTTATTTCACAATTGAATAATAAAAAATTAATGCTGACTCCTGGGCCTGCAGTAGTTCTCCATGATAATTTAAAATACTTAAAGCCTATATTTGGGAGAGGTGATGCTGAATATGACAAAATGTCAAGTGAAGTAATAAGCTGGATTAAAAAACTTAGTGGCCAAGATGAGCTTGTTATGGCTCAAGGATCCGCAACATTTGCATTAGAGCTTGCTGCACACAGTTTTGTTGAAGGAAGAGTATTGTTGGTTTCTACTGGGTATTATAGTGATCGCCTAGAAAGACTTCTTCCCAATGATTGTGATGTTACAGTTTGTAAATATGATGATTTACATGAAATTAAAGGCAAATTTGATTGGGTATTATGCGCCTATACAGAAACTTCAATAGCGTTCAAGGTTGATTTACATAAAATTAAAAATATAGCTATTGATTCAAATGCGAAGTTTTACGTTGATGCTACGGGGTCTATTGGCTTGGAAGATGATCATCATTTAGCAGATTTAATGGCTTTTAGTTCTTGTAAAGGTCTGTTTGGTTTAACTGGCGCTTGTTTTGTTGCTTATAAAAAAAACTTGATTGAGAAAAAATCCAATCATTTTTATTTTAATTTAAATACTCAGAAAAATAAAATGGTAACTGGTCCTTATCATGCCATTGCCTCACTTTATGGTGTTATGAAAAATCATGATACTTATAGATCAAGAGTAAGGAAAAGTAAGGAGATTGTATTAAAAAATTGGAAGCATTTAGTTCGTCAATCTAACCAACCACAGCTTTGCACATATTTAGAGGGTGAGGTTATTCAAAATGATAAAAATATTGTACTTTACTCACCGCGTTCGAATCTTTCTGGATCAGTAATTTGTCATTTTGGTGAAATTCACTCTTCAGAAATTAATATTAATAGTAGGATCAATATTAAAGCATGCTAAATACTGATGATTTTATTCGTCAACTGATTTTCAAGGGCTTCAGTCATTTATGCGTTGTACCATGTAGTTTTGCAAAAAATCTAATTAATGCTTCAATTAACTATAGCAAGCAAATTGAATATGTTCCTTGTTCAAGTGAAGCTGTTGCATGTTCAATAGCTGCTGGTTTGAAATTATCGGGAAAAATGCCAATCGTTATTGTGCAGTCTTCTGGTCTGACAAACATGGGAAGCTGTATTACTAGTTTATTGAAGCCTTATCAAATACAATTTCCAATTATAGTCAGCTGGAGAACTTATAAAGAAGGGGATAGTGAAATTCAGCATCAGCATCTTTCAGAGCATTTAACTGACTTAGTTGAAGCATATGGATATGATTATTCGATTTTAAATAAAAATAACTTATTAGATGTAATTACACAATTAGAATCAAGTAATAACTCCTATCAAATATGCTTGTTAGAGGATAAAACTTTTTCAGAAGTTAAGTTGTTAGATACTTTTAAAATAGATTTATCGAAATATTTACCTAGAAGTGAGTTTTTGATTAGTCTTAATGAAAGATTAGAGGGAGAAGATACCTTGCTTATTGGAACAACAGGAAACACTGCACGTGAAATGTATAATTTTATGCCAAATACTAATAATTTTTATATGGCAGGAAATATGGGTGGAGCTCTAAGTCTTGGTATAGGTGCAGCGAAGGCAGGGAAGAAAGTCATAGTTTGTGGAGGAGATGCTGAATTTGTAATGCATTTAGGTGGATTAACTACAGCTGCTCGATATAAAAATCTTGCATTGACTTATATTGTTTTTGATAATAAATCTAATAAAAGTACTGGTGGTCAAGGAACCGATCAAGACCATATTGATTATTTGAAAATTGCGGAAGCAAGTGGAATAAAATCAGTATTTGACATTCAAAGTATTGCCGAGTTTAATCATTCGTTGGATATTGCATTAAGTTTTAGTGGTATTTCTTTTATAAGGGCAGAATGCTCTTATGATCCTTCAGTCCCTAGGCCAGATAAAAAATCAATTATTGAGAGTAAAAATGTTTTCAACTAATACATTTTTCAATTCTGAACATATGCATGTATAGAGATAAAACTTTTTTAGCAATAATTCCAGCCCGCAGTGGAAGTAAGCGGTTGCCTAATAAAAATATGTTGCCTTTAATGAAAAAGCCACTAATTGAATGGAGTATTAATGCTGGATTGAATAGTAAATATATTGATCAAATTGTAGTGACTAGTAACAATATGGAAGTATTGTCGTTAGCCCAGCTTAAAGGAATTGAGTTTATTAAGAGGCCTGAAAGCCTTTCTCTGGATAATTCTAGTACGTTAGATGTAATAAAACATACCCTTGAAGTAATTGGTAAGGATTTTGATTATTTTGTCCTACTTCAGCCAACTAGCCCATTGAGAACTGATAAACATATTGATGAAGCGATAGAAAAAGTTATCTTAAAAAAAGCGTATTCAATAATTTCTGTATCAGAATGTGAACATCCACCAATTTGGTCAAATACATTGCCTGAAGATGGATTAATGGATGGTTTTGTAGACCATAACTCTTCTAAAAATAGAAGTCAAGATTATGAAACTTTTTATAGATTAAATGGAGCTATTTACATTGTAAATTCAGGTAAGTTTAAGTCTTCAGTTAGTCTTATTAATAATAATTCATTTGCATATGAAATGAGGCAGGAGTGTTCAATTGATATTGATACAGAGCTTGACTATATATTTGCTGAGGCAATCATGTTGAAAAATATTATTAAAGATGACTAATTTTATAAATATAAATTTATTATCTAGACTTATTTTTCTAAATATAGCCTATTCTTATGAGTAAATGTTATGTTATTGCAGAAGCCGGAGTCAATCATAATGGATCGGAGAGGCTTGCCCTTGAAATGATAGATTTGGCATCTGCTTCTGGTGCAGATGCAGTAAAGTTTCAGACTTTTAAAGCCAAAGAGTTAGCATCAATCTATACGAATATTACTGATTATCAAAAAAATAATACTAATGAAAAAAATCAGTTTTCAATGCTTGAAAAGTTAGAAATTTCAAAAGGATTACATATTAAGTTATTTGATAAATGCAATGATTTGAATATTGAATTCTTATCAACTCCCTTTGATATTGATTCAGCTAAATTTTTAATAGATTTAGGAATGAAAAAAATTAAGATTCCATCAGGTGAAATTACAAATTTACCTTTTATTGAGAAGTTATCAGAGTTTAATATCCCTATGATTTTATCAACTGGAATGAGTAGCTTAGAAGAGGTTAAAGATGTAGTCAAAACAATTCAAAAAATTAGAAAAATAAATAAATTTACTGATTCATTAAGTCAAGTTTTAACTATTCTTCATTGCACCTCGAACTATCCAGCAAAGTATCAAGATGTAAATTTAAAGGCAATGCATACCCTTTCATCTGAGTTCAAAGTTCCTGTAGGTTACTCTGACCATACAAAAGGAATTAAGGTTGCATCTCTAGCAGTAGCTATGGGAGCAAAAGTTATTGAAAAACATTTTACTCTTGATAAAAATATGGATGGACCTGATCATCAGGCCTCTCTTGATCCGAAAGAGTTATTTAAAATGATTGAAGAAATCAGAGAAACTGAAGAATGCTTAGGAAGTGGGGTTAAACTTCCAAGATCTAGTGAAATTCCAATAAGAGATTTAGTTCGAAGAAGCGTTGCTTTGGCAAAGGATAAAAATATTGGTGAAACTCTTGAATTAGGGGATTTAAAAATTCTTAGACCAGGAGATGGAATTCCACCAGTTGACTTACAAAAAGTCGCTGGAAAAATAATAATAAAAGATCTTAAAAAAGGATGTATTCTTAGGTGGAGTGATTTAAGTAAATGAGAAAAATTTGTTATATTTCAGGAACACGTGCAGATTTTGGTTTAATGAAATCAACTCTTCAGTCAATTGATAAAAACCAAGATTTAGATTTAATTGTCATCGTAACTGGAATGCATCTTTTAAAAAAATATGGAAATACTTGGAAAGAGGTAGTTGATAGCGGTTTTAATATTGCTGGTAAAGTTAAGGTCAATCTATCAGGTTCTTCTGGAGCTGAAATGTCAATAGCAATTGGAAAACAGATTATTGAATTAACTGGTATGTTGCAAGCATTTAAGCCTGATATGCTTTTACTATTGGGAGACCGTGGTGAAATGCTTGCAGGAGCTATTGCTGCCATGCATCTTAATATACCCATTACACATATTCATGGTGGAGAGTTATCAGGATCAATTGATGAGCCAGTCCGCCATGCTATTTCAAAGTTATCACACTATCATTTTACTGCATCAAAAAAATCTAGACTTCGATTAATTAAAATGGGAGAACTTCCTAGTAATATTTTTGTAACTGGCGCCCCAGGATTGGATGAAATTAAAAATACTGAGTTACTTGAGCGAAATTTAATATTAAGTAAATATGAGCTTGTTTCTAAAGATCCATATCTATTATTTTTATTTCACCCTGTAACCCAACAAATTGAAACTATAAAGAACCAAATTGATACAATAATGAAGAGTTTATTGAAAAGTCAATTACAAATCTTAGTTATAATGCCTAATGCGGATTCTGGAGCTGAAATAATTTCAAACGCTATTAGAGAGTATAAAAATTTAGATAGAATTAAAATTGTTATTCATGCTCCAAGACTAGAGTTCTTGTCTTTGATTGCGCATGCTGAAATCTTGATTGGAAATTCTAGTAGTGGGATAATTGAAGCAGCTACTTTAAATACTCCAGTACTAAATCTTGGCGATCGTCAAAAAAAACGTGAAAGGAATTTAAATATAATTGATGTAGATATTATTTCAAGTGATATAGACCATGCTCTTTCTGATGCTCGAAAAATGCAGAAAGGCCCTTGGAGTAATGTGTATGGAGATGGAAATTCAACATATAAAATTATAAAATTATTAACAGAATTATCGTTAGACTCTAAAGTTATGGAAAAAAATAATGCTTACTGATCTTTTAATTATTGGCTCAGGTGGGCACTCTAAAGTAGTAGTTGAGGCATTATATTCAAATTACGGTGATAAATTAATACATATTGTTGACCACGATAAGTTAAGGCAGGGTGAATTACTTTTGTCTAAATATAAAATAGGTTTATTGAATGATTGGACCAATAAAGATGCTTTGTTTCATACTGCTATTGGAAGTAATATAGAAAGACGAGTTATTAGTAGTAAAGCACTTAGTGAAGGAAAAGTTTTTTTTAATATTATTCATAATCAATCTTTAGTGTCAAAAAGTGCAGTGCTTGCTTCGGGTATTTTTATTGCTGCAAAAACTATCATAGCTGCCGAGTCAAGAATCCAAGATGGTTGTATTATTAACCACTCATCCATTATAGATCATGATTGTTTGATTGGGGAGTACTCCCATATTGCGCCAAATGTTACTTTGGGTGGTGGAGTTCAAATTGGAAATGATTGTTTAATAGGTGCAGGAGCTGTCATTTTACCAAATATAAAAATTGGAAATGGAACTACTGTTGGAGCAGGCTCTGTAATTACGAAAAATATAAGTGATAATCAAACAATTATTGGCAATCCTGGTAGAAGTAAAAAATGAGAGAGATAAGTCAAGTCCTTGTAAAAAATACATATTCTATTAAGAATTCATTGGAAATTATTGACTTAAATTTAGGCTCTATTCTTCTGTTAGTTGATGACAATGATATTTTAATACGCACTATATCTGATGGTGATATTCGTCGAATGCTTCTTGCAGGTTTTACATTAGAAGATACACTAGAAAAATTACCTTCTCAGGATTATATTTCAGCGACTTTAGATACTAGCTTAGATGAAGTGTTAATAACGATGAAGCAAAATTTGATTGATCAAATTCCAGTACTCAATCAACAACTTAAACCAATAGGTATTTTTCTAAAAGAGGATTTAGAACCAAATATCCAACTTTCAATCCCTCATATGAGTGGCTTTGAACGAGCATATGTTGAAGAGGCATTTGATTCAAATTGGATTGCGCCTTTAGGCCCTAATGTCGATGGTTTTGAAAAGGAATTTTCTAAGTATATCGGAGGTAGTTATGCAACAGCAGTTAATTCTGGAACTTCTGCTATTCATTTAGGATTAATACTTCTAAATGTTGTTAAAGGCGATATTGTTTTATGTTCTAGTTTTACTTTTGTTGCTTCTGCTAATCCAATTTTGTATCAGGGTGCAAAACCTGTTTTTATTGATTCTGAGCCAAAGACCTGGAATATGTGTCCACTGGCTTTAGAGCAAGCAATAGAAGCGACTATAAAATCAGGTGAAAAGCCAAAGGCAATTATAGTTGCTCATTTGTATGGCCAAAGTGCAGATATGAATAAAATAATGGAATTAAGTAAATACTATAATATTCCTGTTATTGAGGATTCCGCAGAATCCTTGGGGTCTTTATATAAAAACAAACACACTGGAACTATGGGTGCTTTTGGTATTTTTTCATTTAATGGAAATAAAATTATTACAACCTCTGGAGGAGGTATGTTAATTTCAGATAACAAAGAAATGATTAAAAAAGCCCAATTTTTATCTACACAAGCTAGAGATGACATGCCATATTATGAGCATAGTGAAGTTGGTTATAACTATCGTATGAGTAATATTCTTGCAGGAATTGGAAGAGGCCAGCTTAAAGTGCTTGACAAACGTGTTAATGAGAAAAGAGGTATTTATGATTTTTATCAAAAAAATTTGTTACATGATGCTTTAGATTGGATGCCAGAACCTATAGGTGATTATTCTAATAGATGGTTATCAGTCGTTAGTATAAATCCAAATAAAACTAATAAAGTGCCAAAAGAATTAATTAAAACATTAAGAGCAAAAAACATAGAAGCACGTCATGTATGGAAGCCAATGCATCTTCAGCCCCTTTTCTCTGGGTGTAGCTATTATAAGTCTAGTGATAAAGGTTTTTGTGATTATTTGTTTAGCACTAGTTTGTGCTTACCATCAGCATCAAGTATGAGTAGAGAAAAACAGGAATTGGTTGTTTCAGAGTTATTAAAAGCTATTTAAAGTTGTTTTAAATGAATATAAAAAAATATTTATGGGATAATTAATTCTCTTAAATGTTACAAAAAAAAGAAGATAAGAGTCATATCAAAATTAGATCTTAAGCCATTTTAATTAGTTAAACCTATGCATTGTGAAACTTTATTAAAATATTCTGATATAACTGAAGATTATTATGAGGTTGTTGATAGCTGGAGATCTATTTATCTCTCTGATAAAACTATGGTAAGTGGCAATTGAAGGATTCAATATGGAAGTAACCATATTGGTTAAGTATGTTTAACTATCAAAATTTCATATATACCAATGAAGGTATTGCTAATTATTATTGGCCAGCTGATAGAAAAAAAACAGCTAAAGTATTAAAGCAAATGATTCAAAAAAGTGTTTCTTTCCTAAAAAATCAAGGTGAGGATGAGTTTATAGGAAGTCTTAAATTACTAAATGTTTATTTCATTTTAAAAATGATAAATCATCATCAAGAAAAAGCATTAAGTGTAGCGATTAAAAATCCTAAAATAGTTAATCTAGATTCTAATATTTTTCAAGATTATAGAGAATTCAATAATCCACAACTATTAGACTACTTAAAGATATTAGAAAGTGGATTTAGGCCATCATTATTAAAAAAACATAAATTTCAAAATATTAGAAATTTTATGGCTACTAAAATAAAAAATGACCGCTATATTAGGAGTTCTCTAGCTGGATTAAATTTTTCTGAAAGTGTTATTGCTACTGGCCCAAGCCCATTAGGAACTCAATACCTTAAAAAGATAGAGGGATATGCATTTTTAACTAATATTGTTAATTTTTTTCCTGGTGTTGATGTAAACGAAATTAAAACTGCTTTGGGTAGAAAAGATAATTTATATTTCAATTCTGAAATTTTTAATGATTATATGAAGGTTTATTCTGAAATTTTTAAAAATGATAATTTAGATTTAATGAAATCCGATTTGTCACACATTACTGATTGGACTAAGAGTTTTATTGCATGTTCAAAATATTACCAAGATATATTAGCTAAAAATCAATTTTTACCTTCTAAGTTGTGGACAGGCTCAGCAGGTATTTTTTTAAACAAGTTGCTTGCTTTAGAGGTTAGAAAAAGGGGTGGAGTGGTAACGATATTTGATCATGCTCATGGCAGTACTTTAGAGATTGATACATTTATGCCTTTGATAGAATTTCAGGAAGCTAACGAATTTATTACCCACTCTGATACTTTTGTAAAATATTTATCTGAAGCATCAATCTATCAGCTTTATCATGACAATTGCCCATCCATTATTTCAATTAAATAATGCTAAATAAGAAAAATAAAATATTGTATGTTATGCCTAAATATTTTGATGGAGTCATTTATTATTGCCCCATGATGCCAGATATTGCCCTAATTGACTGGCAACTTCGTCTTTTAAGTCATTTGTCAAAACTTGGCTATGAAATTTTGGTTAAGCCTCACCCAGAATCACAGATTGATGTACCAGAATTTTTTAAAGATTCAATTGGAGTTAAAGTTTTAACTGAAAAATTTGAAAAAGCTTACAAAAAAGCAGATATTTTATTGATAGATTATCCTGGGTCCACTACCTTTGGATTTGCTTTAAAAACAAAAAAGCCGCTGATTTTTATTGATTTTTCTTATATGCAATGGCATCTGAAAGAGAAAGAGTTATTGAAAAAAAGGTGCTATATTGTAAAAGGAAAGTTTTTAATTGATAATCGTGCAGCAATTGATTGGAATGACTTAAACTTGGGTTTAATTGAGTGCTTCAATTGCCTAGATACCTCATATGCAAAGTATGTTTTATAATCTCTTTTTTCTAATTAAAGCCCCTACATTGAGCCTATAATTAATATAGTAATTTATCATATTAAATACTCCTTAAATAAAATGGCAATCAAATACTAATTATGTGTGGTCTTGTAGCGGCTTTTAATTTTAATGGATCTCCAGTAGATCATAAAACTGTCATTAAAATGGCTGATGATATTTCTCATCGGGGTCCAGATAATCAAGGAGATTATCAATCTGAGTGGTTTAGTATGGCGTTTAATCGTCTATCCATAATTGATTTATCAATCTCAGGAAACCAACCAATGATAATCATGGACCATGAAACTAATAGAGAATTTGTCTGTGTGTTTAATGGTGAAATTTATAATTTTGAAATATTAAGAGCTATTTTAAAAGAAAATAATTATGAATTTGAAACAGATTCTGATACTGAAGTTTTGATTAAGTCTTATTTTTTTTGGGGTGAAAAATGCGTTGAAAAATTTATTGGCATGTTCGCTTTTATAATTGTTGATATGACTAACTCTATTGTTTTTGCTTCACGTGACCATCTTGGAATAAAGCCACTATATTATTCTATGATTGATGGAACCATGTTTTTTGTAAGTGAAATTAAAGCACTATTATCCGTCACTGATTTATCTGTAAATGATAAAAAAATCTTTGAGCAAATAGGTTTTAGATATGTTGCTGGAGAGGAAACAATCTTTAAAGATGTTAAAAGGCTACTGCCTGGATCTTATATGAAATTTAAACGAGATGGTAGAATTCATCATCATTCTTTTTATAATCCAACTGATTCCCTCAAGGTAGATAAAAAATCACAGACAAACTTTAATTTTTTTTTTAATGAGATTGAGAAATTAGTCAATAAAAGCATCATTGACCATACAAAAAGTGATGTTGGTTACGATGTTCAATTAAGTGGTGGTGTTGATTCAAGCTATATAACAACTATATTAAAAGAAAATCATTTAGAAAATTTTAGAACATTTTCCGTTCGAACTGCAAGTGATGATAGTGAAGAAAAATATCAGGAGATTGTCGCTAATAAATATTCTCTGGATCACAATAGTTTTAACTTTTCAAATAAAGACCTTGCTGATTCATATATCAAGGCTACATGGCATTTTGATTTTCCACTTATTCACTCATCTTGTCCATTTCTAATGCTTCTAACAGCTGAATCATCAAAATCTTCCAAAGTTATACTTACAGGGGAGGGTGCAGATGAATTATTTATGGGATATACAAGGCATAAAGGTCCAAATGTTAAGAGAATTCTTGAGTCGAGGCTTTCTTCATTTTTAAATATTATGTTTTTTAAGAAAGGCTATTTGTACAAAAAGCTTTATCAAAATATTACTTTTAAAAGAGTTTTTGACTTTGACCCTGGTTTAAACTCTCAAAATGGCCCTTCTATGGAGTTTACTAGAGCAGTCTTACAAAATACTATTGAAGATTTAAAATATAGAAAGGATGTAAGTAATAATCAAACTAAATATTTATCAAAAATACTTGCAGCTGATCAAACTTCCTATCTTCAAGGCTTGCTTGAGAGGCAGGATAAAATATCAATGGCTTACTCTGTAGAGTCTAGGGTTCCATTTGTCAATCCAACTTTATTTGATTACGTTAATAGCATACCAATCAAATATAAATTACATAATGGTATTCAAAAATATATTCTAAAGAAAATGTTAAGTAAATATTATGACCCATCTTTTTCATTTAGGAAAAAAATAGGTTTTAAGTTACCTTTAGGAGAGTGGCTTAAAGATCAACAAGGAATGGGGCGATATTTATCTTTTTTAAGTGATGATACTTTCAAGCAAAGGGGTATTTATGACTTTAATAAAGTTGAAGAGCTTGTTAATGCTCATTTGTCTGGGAAAGCTGATCATTACAAAATACTATATTCCCTTATTAATTTTGAAATATGGCATCGTTTATTTATTGACAAAACACTAACGGTCTAATTTTTTTTATAGTTATGTTATAAAAAAAATTATCATTTGTAATTATAGATATAAAGGAAAATTTTTATGAAAACAATCTTATTAAGAATAAATAGTTATGGGTTAGTATTATTGATATTAAGTATTTTTAGAGTTTTACTTACTTCAATATACAAATTCTTTGGAGTAAGGCGTTTTATTATTAGAAAAATATTCAATTATAAAATGTACTTAGATATATACGACAATGGCTTATCTAAACAATTAATAAAATATAGAAAAAGAGAGCTTGATCATAAGTTTATATTAGATCAGGTATTGAGCCCAGGAAGTATAGTTCTAGATATTGGTGCGAATATTGGATATTACGCTTTAATGGAGTTGAATATTATTGGAAGAAGTGGAAGTTTAATTGCAGTAGAGCCGTCACCTACAAATGTTGAATTATTAGAAAAAAATATAAAATTAAATAATAAAAATGCAAATACCAGAATTATTTCTGGAGCAATTTCCTCATCAACAGGGCAAGAAAAATTCTACCTTTCCCATGCTTCTAACCTGAATACATTTCATAATTATGGCACAGTTACTCAACATTTATCTGGTGAAGAAATTTATGTTGATACTTTTAGAGTAATTGATGTTTTGTCTAAAGATGAAATTGCTTCTGGCTTAGATCTAATAAGAATGGATGTTGAGGGTCATGAGGTTGATGTTTTAAATGGAATGATAAAGGAAATAACTGATGGGATAATTTCCCCATCAGTTATATTTGAAACTCATATAAGCCGTTATACAAAGGAGAATGATATGGCGAAGACATTATCAATATTTTTTGATTTAGGGTATAGGGTTAAATTCATGGCTTCATCATGGGAAAAAGGAACCGAAATTATTAAGAATTTTGGTTATTCTGAAATTATCGACATTAAAACAGATGGGGTTACAAGAGCAATATTTGAAAATATTAATAATGAGGATGCTATTAATATTATTTGTAATACGGGCGGTGCTAGAACCGTTTATATAGAACATTTTAAAGATTGAAATGCTAATTAGCACTATAAGGTTGATACTGCAACAACTTAGGATCAATCCTAGTAGATCAGCACTAATTCTTACATTATCTTTGGTAGCTGGAATTCTAGAAGGGCTTAGTATTGCTATGTTAGTTCCACTTTTAGAAATAATAATTAATGATGAAATAGGAGTACTAGCTAAATATGAGTACTTGAATAATTTTATTAATATCTTTGGCTTTGAGCTTAATTCTGCAAGTATTTTGGTTTTATTTTCAACGTTTATTTTAATTAAATCATTATTTAGTCTTTTAGCAATGAATTACATTGGAAAAGTAATTGCTTCACTTTCATATGAGATGAGAGAAGAATTTACACTTGGAATGTTAAATGCTAAATGGCCTTTTATAAATAGTAGAAAATCTGGAGAGTTTATTAATGCAATAAATTTTGAAATTACTAAAGCTGCTTCAATCTATAGATATAGTTGTGTTATGTTAGCTTCATTTTTCCAGGTTATTGTTCTATTTATAGTTCTTTATAACTTTTCGATCACTTCAGCTTTAGGCGCTATTTTGCTTGGCTTGATATTATTTTTTGTGCTAGGTTATTATGTAAAACTTGCTAGTAATCAAAGTAAGTTGCAGGTTGATGTTATGAATAAATTAATCTCAAGTATTCATGGGATGTTGCAAGGCATTAAAGTTATTAAAGCAATGAATTTAATGCGATTTATTTTTCCAATAATATCATCTCATTCTAAAACAATTAAATCTTCAACACAGCAGCAAATTATAGCTAAACATGGGTTGACTTATTTACGAGAGCCTATCATTGTAATATTTTTGTCATTAGGACTTGGTATTTCAATAAATTACAATGTACTTGAGCCCGAAGTGTTATTTGCTTCGCTGATCCTTTTTCTTAGGCTAGCCTCTAGTATGGGTAAGTTGCAAAGTGATTACCAGGTATTTCTAATTAATTCACACTATTTTGTAAGATTTGGAGATAAATTAAAAACTGTTCAAAAAAATAAAGAAAAATTACAAAAAGGTAAGAAATTTACTTTCAACAATGAAATTAAATATGATGGAGTTACATTTTCTCATGACAGCTCTCAATTATTAAAAAATATAAATTTAACTCTACCAAATAAAGGAATTATCTCAATTATTGGGTTATCTGGTTCAGGTAAAACCACCCTGATTGATATGCTTCTTGGGTTATATGAGCCAACTGATGGTTCGATTCTTATAGATAGCAAAAGGTTTCAAGATATTGGAAATGAGAATATACGAGACAACATTGGCTATGTTCAGCAAGAGTCTTTTATATTTAATGATAGCGTAATAATGAATGTAAGCCTTGGCGATGATAATATTTCTGAAAATGATGTTATTAAAGCTTTAAAAGATGCACATGCATTTGAATTTGTTTCTTCAATGCCAAAGAGTTTTAATACAGTATTAGGAGAGTCTGGTTCAAATATTTCTGGAGGCCAAAAACAAAGAATTGCAATTGCAAGAGCTTTAGCAAGAAAGCCAAAAATACTCATACTAGATGAAGCAACATCTGCTCTTGATAAAAAAACAATGCTTGAAATTCTTGGTGTAATTAAAGAGATTAGTATTGAAATATTAATTATATCAATCACTCATCAACAAGAATTTATTGATATTTCAGATGATGTTTATAATTTAAATAATAATGAATAGGAAGAGGATATTACTGCCAATTTGGTATGAATACTATATATTTGAGTATTATCTTGAGTTATCAAAAGAATTAAAACTTAAGGGCTATGAGGTTGATTTAATTACTTCAGATATTGTACTTTATAAAAAATTTACTAATGCTGGACTGAACTCTAGGTATGCGCCTTTTTTAATCAGATTATTCTTAAAAAGATCGGGAAATATTTTTATAAGAACCTTATTGTGGTTGTCTGGTTACATATGGGTTAGTATCATTAGAAGGCAATATGATTTTTCAATCTTGCCTTGGGATAATAAGCCACTATGGTATATAATTCAAAAAAAAATTCCCTCTATGATGATTCATAACTGCACAAATTTAATGGATATTGAACAGGAATATAATGAACATGGAGCTAAAAAAAAGCACAAAGTAGCTGAATATCTTGAGAGAATATTTAACATTAAATTATTACCAAGGCTTAATGGGATAATTTTAAGGCATAATTATTTTTGGTATCTAGATAGATTGCTTGGGCTAAGATCTGAAAATTTATTAATTGGTTTTTCTGGCATAGGACTATTAACAGTAACTGGCAATAAGATTAAAGAAAATTTAATTAAATTAGGACTCCCTAAAAAAACAAAAATATCTGTTGTTGGTAATCCTAGTTATGATAATTTTATTGAATATTCAATAAAATTCACTCATCAGAATAAAAGAGACTTTAAAAAAGCTTTAAATCTAAATGAAGATGAAGAAATGTTCTCTTTATTTTTATCTCCATCAAGTTTTAGTGACACAATGATTGAAGAAATTGAAGTTGTTGTTAATGCCGTTCTTTTTCATAACCCAAATGCATCAATTTGTATTAAGTTTCACCCAAAAACTGAAGCCAAGTTCTATGAAATATTTGATAATTTCATTTCTCAAAAAACAGTTAATTACAAACTAATAACAAGCTTTAATGGAGATTTATTTAATCTAGATATGATTCTTTCATCAAAATGTATCCTTCTAAAACAAGGCACTATTGCATTTATTGCAATGCTTGTATCAGCCCCAATAATTTCTTACAACTTAAGAGACACTTTTTACCATGATGATATGATGAAAACTATGAAGGCCTCTTTTCATTCTTTAAGTTTTGAGGATATTTTAATTAATTTAGATAAATTAAATATAACTTCAGAAATGAAGAAACTAGAAAGGCTTCAAGTTGCTGCATGTGACAAATTCTGCGTTAGGACCAGTTCTTCTAAATCTCAAATTATAGAGGTTATCGATGATTATTTTTTATAGTACAAATAACTAAATTTTAAGAAATTATGAAAATTGTAAATATTTTAACTGAAGGCTTTATTTCTTTCAATGGAAGGGCTTTTCTTCAGCCAATTGTATTCAATAATAACCGAATTAAAGACTATTCAATCAAAGTTATGATTCATAAAAAGATTTCGTCAAATATTGTAAATTGTGATTTGTTAATAATTGATAGTAAATTTTTTAGAAGCTGGTGGCTGAAAAATAAAGAAGAAATGCTCGAATTAGTCTCAAAATTTAATGATTCTACAAATGTAGTTTTTTTTGATACAACTGATAGTGCTGGCTATATGTTAGGAGATATACTTCCTTATGTTAAATCTTATTATAAGCATCAGATCCTAGTTAGTAAGAAAGACTATCTTTGTTCAATGTATGGAAGAAGATCATTTACTGAATACTACCATAGAAATAATAATGTAATTGATGATGACAAGGCTGAAGAAAACTTCATTCAAATTAAACATGAAGATTATTTAAAAAAAATAAAAGTTTCATGGAATACTGGCCTAGCAAATTACTCATTTCTTGGTGAATATTTGGGAAGAATTTATTCTAAATATCCAATAAATAGGATATTAAGATATCCTATAAACTTTACTTCTCCTCAAGAAAAGCGCTTAATTGAGGTTCAGTGTAGGTTTGGTACTTTTTATAATAAAGAAAGTGTGGCATATCAGCGTAAAGCCATTGCTACAATATTAAAAGATAAGGTTCAAACAAAAAAAATTAATCGATATAATTTTTATAAAGAATTGAAACTATCTAAAGTTGTTATGTCACCATTTGGACTTGGGGAAATTACTTTGAAAGATTTTGAGGTTTTTATCTCTGGTGGTATATTAATGAAGCCAGATATGAGTCATCTTGATACGTGGCCAAACTTTTATAATAAAGAAACCTATGTTCCATTCAAATGGGATCTGACAGATATATCTGAAAAGTTAGAATTAGTACTTGAAAACTATTCAGAGTATATTGAAATAGCGATAAATGCCCAAAATCTTTACCATCATTATGTTTCTACAAATAAGGGATATGATGAATTTGCTTTGAGATTTCAAAATATTGTAAATGAAGAGATTAGTTAGTTATGCAATCATTCATAATAATTAAAAAAAATAATTATTCACAAGCTGATTTTGAGATTGATCTAAATAAAAATGATAAGCTTACAAATATAAATTTTCTTACATTTGGTAACGTTAAAATTGCAACTTTTGATACTAATGAGTACAAAGTAAAGCTTGTTAAATCTATCAATCATAAGCTTTATTTAATTTTAATATATGGGGATATTGAGCAGTTAACTGGAAATCAATATCAAGAGATTAAAACAATTATTGAATCAGAAAAATTTGAATTACTCACTAATCTAAATGGATCTTATTCAATAGTCGTCTTAAGAAAATCAGACTCCCAAGTTGTAGCATGTTCTGACAGAATAGGATCTAAGCCACTCTATTATTTCTTACAAGGTAAAAATTTCCTAATCTCACCTAAAGTACAAATATTATTATCAAATAGTAATGTTGTGACTAAATTAGATATTGCTGGGATTAGTCAACTTTTTAAATACCAAAGAACATTCTCTGAGTATACAACTTATGAGAAAATTAAGTGTATGCAAGAGTCTGAAATTCTTATTCTAAAAGACTATAAATTAAATAAACGAATAATTGAGAATATTAAATGGAATTATAAGGCTAATACAAAAGAATTGCCATTTTTGTTTGCTGATATTCTTGTTGAGTCAATAAAAAGAGAGGCAAGTTTTTCTAGCAGAAATGGCTTACTGCTTTCTGGTGGTTTGGATTCAAGACTGGTTTTAGCAGCTGCTACTAAAGCAGATATTGATCTTCCATGTATATGTGCTACCCACGGATTGAATATGGAATTAAAGATTTCTAAAATGGCAAGTGAGATAACAAATCAAGAGTTTCATCATTATAAGCTATCAGCAGATGAACTATTTGAAGGATATAGTGATGCAGCAATTCTAGCTGATGGGCAGTATCAAGCTCCTATTAATCTTTATCCTATTTGGCCAAAATTGTCTAAAAAGTTTGACAGACTTTTTCACGGATATGGTTTTGATTATTTTTATAGAGGCACTTATCTTCCTAGGCAATCAGTTGATATTTTTGGGAAAAATATTAGGACACCTTTTTTTAAATCAACAAATATTAATAATAAAGAAGATATTATTAATGACATAGTTATTGGAGATAAATCTAAAACCTTTGAGAGAGTTATTAATTCGTCAATAGCTGTAAATTTCAATGACAAACTATCAAGTAGTATGGCAAATTTGTTAAATGATAAAATCATAGATGAAAACATTATTGATCGTATTTCACTTTTTCCAGTTGTGAAACACTATACTTCATCAGAGTTATCTGGTATGAACAACTTTATATTGCAGTCAACTCTTGCATATGATAAAAATTTGTTTGCTTTTTATCTATCATTGCCACCAGAAGTTCGCTCTAGTGGGGAGTTAATAAAAAAAACACTTAGATATTTAAATCCAGACTTAGCTAATTTAGATAATGCAAATACCAATGTTAAGGCTTATTACCCAAGTTCAGTGGAATATTTTTATATTTTAATGTCAAGTCTTAATAATAAGTTTAAGAGAAAAAAAAGATTTGATTCTAATACTTATATTACAGAGGGTTCATGGCTAAGTTATAGGGAGCTTTTTATTCTTCATCAGGGGTTTAGAAATAAAGTAGAGCAACTTATTGATGACGAACGAATAAACGACCTTGGTCTTTTTGATGTAGATAAATTAAGAGCTGTAATTGACGAACATATGACTGGAAAAATAAATCATTATAAATTCTTACATATATTAATGACACTTTCAGAATGGTTAAAAAAATATCCATCTATAATTTAAATGATTAAAGTATGCTATCCTTTTGTAGGAGATTCTATTGGTGGTAGTCATATTTCTTCTTTAACTTTAATTGACTTTATTAATAATAATTATCCAGATATCAAAACTAATGTCCTTGTCTTTTCTGCGAATGAAAACTTTAAAAAATATTTAAAAGATAGAAATATAACATACATTGAGCTTGGCTTAGAGCTTCACAAATATTCAAAAATATCAATACTTTTTGATTTATTTAAGTCTCTTAGTGTTGCTATTAAATATCTTAAAGAGCATGAAATTAACATTGTTCACACTAATGACCTTAGAATGAATCTAATTTTTTTGATTGCATCTAAATTTGTCTCAACCAAACAACTTTGGCACCAAAGAACATCAATGCCAAAATCAATTTTTGGACAAAAAATTTATCTAATGAGTGATAAGCTCATAATTGCAAGTGACTTTATCTTAAATCAATTAAGAGATAGCTTTTCTTCAGATAAAGTGTCGAGAGTATATAACCCTATTAATTCTTATCTAGCTTCAGAAAAAGAGTTGTCTATTAAAGTTAATTTGTTTAAGAAAGATAAATATGTTTTGGCATTTATAGCAAATATGACTCCACAAAAAAACCCAAAACTTTTTGTCAAGCTAGCAAAGCATCTAACTTTAAATTATCCTAATCAGTATGAATTTTTGATGATTGGGTCAGTTGATTACCAAATTAAAAAATCTGTTGATTTTTATAAAAAAAATGGTCATTTGGACTCTAGTTTTAGAATTTTAGGTTTTAAAAAAGATATTAGTAAATATTATCGTCAGATAGATTATTTAATTGTCCCTGCTAAGGCAGATGGCTTTGGAAGAACTCTAATAGAGGCAATGCGAGCTGGAGTAATTGTAATTGCAAATAATTCTGGTGGTC
>Ga0209091_10001217_pt1 | contig 23010 bp, 26 predicted proteins | sample ArcticOcean_MG_C_6_FD_187438 | JGI IMG/M metagenome (GOLD analysis project Ga0209091, IMG submission 187438) | Marine microbial communities from western Arctic Ocean - ArcticOcean_MG_CB8_128 (SPAdes) (version 2) | ecosystem: Environmental > Aquatic > Marine > Oceanic | place: Arctic Ocean...
TTAATCAATTTGAAGCGATTTATGGCGGAAGTCTTTGAAGCAGATAGAAAAGCCCGCCGCAGAACTACTTTGACATGGGCAAGAGGAATAGAACCGAGTTTCGGGACGATAGATGATGAGGGAGATACAATGTTTTCTCAACCCCGTCCTTATGATAACGACCAATACTATTATGATTCTCAATATAGTAATGATAATGCGTATCATATCAAGGGCTTACCTGACGGATTCCATATTCATTTGTGGAAAACCCCAAAAAGAGGTCGTTATTGGCAAGCGTTTTTGAAATCACCTAATGCTGATGATTGGAAAGAGGAATATAGCCAATCAAAGAGAAATTTAATGAGTGAGGTTTTGGAGTGGTATAATGAGGCCATCGCCGTTCCTGAAGAAACCGAATTGTCACCAATTCAACAATTGATGGTTGGACAAGGTATGATTTCCGGCGACATTCAAATCCACAGGATTGTGCCAACACCCGGAAAAATTCAATACTACTTTTCAGGAGGTTCCGATGCCCTCGCACCAACATTATTTGCTACTTATGAGGGACAATTAGAATTCAATACCCCTGATATTCCATCATCTATTTTACACTTTTGTCGTGGTTTAATTTACATTGGTGTGGAAACAGCAGGTAGTGTGCGGTCTGTAAATCGGTATAATGTGGACAGGAAACAATGGGTTTTATCTCATCCTGCATGGTTTCAAAATATGTGCAAACAAGGGATTAAAGATTTGCATTTCTCAAAAGATTGGAGGGGGACTTACGAAATCAACGGGATTGACTTCCTTCGATTCTATGGTGACCGGTCACTTCCCGAAAAGAAATTTGTTGAATGGGATATGGGCATTGAGAGGCCAATGTTCCAAGTAAGACTTCCTATTGAAGATGGTGAAGAAGTAGTGGACGATGGGTGGATAACCCCTCGCCCAAGCACCCAAAAGAAAATGTATGAAAATAAGGCCATGATTCAAGGCACATGGCGACAGCAGGATGGCACAGTCGTTGGATTTGAAGATGAAATCGGTATCTTCAATAAATGTGTTGCCAAATATCAACCTCAAACTTTTGATGAGATTCAAAATTCTATGTTACAAGGAAAGGTGACTCATCATACTGATGGTTGGAGTCTTGGCGGTTCTGCACCTTCGGGCGAAATTATGTGTCGCAGGTTCAAAAAAAAATAAAAATAAGTCAAGAAACTGTGCCTGAAACTCCTTCGGAAACTCCTTCGGAGGGGCTTTTCAATCAAGATTTCCCCCAAATGTTTCAAGAGATATTAGATAATCTCAAGGGCATAATGCCTCCCAAACAGGCCGAATCTTTTGAAGCCGAAGATAGGATAGCCAAATCCAATAGTGATTTTTGGAATCACCCGCCGTTCCATGTTAGATTTCATTTAGGTGCAGGTGATTATAACGCATGGTTTCAAATAAAGAATCGTAATGGTGGAATACCGAATGCAAAAATAGGTATTCGGAAGTCCGATGCGAAGAAATATGAAGTCCTATATTTTAATCCCGCAACGACTCGTCTATTCATTAAAGATGGCAAATTACATAATACTCTTGCATTAACGAAGAAAATCCATGAGTCATTAAACAATCCATTGATGAAAGATATGAAGACTCCTTCTGCGTGGGTTGAAACTTGGCATCGTGTTAATACTATTGATGAAGAATCATGGTGGGAAACAGAAAAAGACCGTATTCAGTTCAGTCCAAAATTCGGCATCCATTGGACGATAAATGGTAAAATTGTTGATGATATGACTTTTGAACATATAGAAACAATAGGTTCAGCATTCTTTGTGGGTGAGGAACAAGAATTAAGTTTCCCTGTAAAAATAGAGCCACTATTTGCCGCCGAAGATTGGGAAGATATAAATTGGGAATCTCACGAACCTACGAATGACCCTTCACCTTTTGAATCAATAGAATGGGAACAATTGCCACTTCCGCCGGTTAAAATAGGAATTTTGATGCGGGCATTCACAAAATCGGGTTATTCGTGTCTTATTGTCGGGGGCGCAGTTCGTGATGTTCTATTGGGTCTTGAACCCAAAGACTATGATTTGGCTACGGATGCTACACCCGATGAAGTAAAAGAGGTTGTGAATGGATTAACAGGCTATCGTTATGTTCTTGGCCCTCAAGCAGAAAAGTCATTGGTTAATCTTACAAGTCTTGTCACCATTCCCGATGAAACGGAAGCGGTGGAAATAACAACATTCCGAAAAGAATTAGGATATGCAGGAGATAGAACGAAAGGAGAGTTTATCCCTGCAAAAACATTTACAGAAGATTCGGAAAGGAGAGATTTGACTATCAATGCTATGGGGATGACAGTTGATGGGATTCTCATTGACCCTCAAAATGGAAAAGAAGATTTACAGAACGGGGTAATTCGTGCCGTAGGCAATCCGACCCAAAGGTTTGTTGAAGACCCTCTCCGCATGATTAGGGCAATTCGCTTTTCCACCAAATATGGTATGCCTATGGAACCTGCGACTTATCAAGGAATAATTGATAATGTGGATTTGATTCCTACACTATCTCCGCCAAGATTAAGACAGGAAATTGGAAAGGTTTTGGTTGAACCCAACGGATTCCAAATGCTAATGGAAACAGGGATTTTACCTATCCTCATGCCCGAATTCCGAAATATGAAAGATTATCACCACAAATTAGATTACCACCCCGAAGGTTCACTTTACAATCATTATATTGAAGCATTCAAGAAATACACTACGATAGAAAATAGGAGTGAATTGGGTGCATGGGCTTTACTTTTCCACGACATCGCTAAACCTCAAACGGCTGAATGGAATGAGGAACATGGTTATCACACATTTTATGGACACGATAAGCAGGGTGCAAAATTAGTCTTAGATAATTACAACAATACTGTTGGCCCATTTGAATTTTCCAAGAAAGAATTACAATCAATTGCTTGGACTACTGATAATCATTTAGGGCGATTTTGGGAAATGACAAAACCCATGAAGGTTTCTGCTATGAGAAATAATGAAAATTGGCCGATGCTTGTTGAAGTGGTCACAGGAGATACAATGGGTATTCGCCGTGGGGGAGATGAACAATTGGCAGCCCGCATAGAACAAATTAACGAGATTACAGACAAAGTGAACGAACAGAAGGCTAAAACAGGAAATAGGCCACCGGGCTTTGCCAAACAGGTCATACAAGAATTAAATGTTAAAGGTCAAGAAATCAGTATTGCTTTGAATCAAATTGAAGAAATGGTTTCAACAGGACAGGTTCAATCTTACGATGAGGCACTTGAGGTCTTGAAGACAAATAGAAATGCTTAGATAACAAGTGAGAGCATTCAGTAGTATGGTCAAAAATCTTCTTATCCAACATCGTGAGATGATTACTGTTGCCGGTGCGGTAGTAGGACTTGTTTCTATTGGGTATGGGACTTATCGTATGGTAAGGGCGGAAGACAGGTCTTTCATGGAACGATTAGAAGCCGTAGCAGTAATTGGTGGTGGATTTTTCCTAACAATTGCGGCTATCCACAATCTAAAGTGAACATTTATTAACGGTGTGCAATAAATTAAGTGTATGAGTGATACGCAAAGTGAAGTGGAGGAAGTTATTGAATCCCTTAATGGGAGGAAAGTGCCTCACAAATCAAAGAAAGGTAAATTAAGCAATCATAGAGTATATCTTGCAGGGCCAATAGACTATGCTCACGATGATGGCATAGGATGGCGACAACAGATTTCGCCATTTCTAAAGAAAATGCAATTAACTATTCTTGACCCTACTGACAAGCCAACATCTCAATGTCGTTTTAATGAAATTGGGGAGGAAAAAAAGAACATTCAAAAATTAGTGGAATTAGAACGATGGGATGAATTAAGAGAGATTTCTAAAGCAGTAGTCCTTGTTGATTTGCGAATGGTTGAAGTTTCCGATTTTATGATTGCATATATTGACCCTGACATTCACCTATGCGGAACATACGATGAAGTATTTGAGAGTCTAAGGCATAGGAAACCGACACTCATTGTTCACAAGGGCGGAAAGGCCCGTATGTCTATGTGGCTTCGTGGAAAATTGAACCATAATTTCGTCTTTGACAATTTTGATGACCTTTATTCGTATCTTGGGGCTATCCATGATGGAACGATTGAACCCGATTATACCCGATGGGTTTTCTTTGATAAGGTTTAATCAACCCTTAGATACCTCTTCGGACAATTTGAATGGTGTATGTCCCAATTAGACAGAATCCAAAGCGCAATAACCACACTACACGATTTGAAAAATAGTGGTTATGAAGGAGTAGTAAATTTTGAATTAAGACATCTTTTAGATGCAGAAAATAGGTTTGAACATCAGTATAGTGAGATGAATGAATCATTTGATAAATCACTTGAACATTTCAAAATCTTCAAAGACGACCCCGATTTTAATGGACAAGGGCTTCTTGCAGGTTTGTTTGCACAAGGTATGACAAAAGCGAATCTTTGCTTTATCAATGGCGATTATCCCGACTTAATGGCGGCATATTCGGATATTACAAAGCAAATTGCATCCGTGTCCGAAGTCCTTGACTTCATGGCGTTGTGATTGTGAAGGTATTTATACTTGTTAGGGGTATATGAGCCTATGAGAAAAGTATTCGCCCTCCTAATCCCTCTCCTTCTGCTTAGTGGTTGCTTATCATCGGGTGAACCCACTACAACCCAAGAACCAATAGATAATAGAGAAGAGATTTGGGATAATCATTCTTATCAATTTTGGAATGTTGCCCCAATGAGTATGGGTAATAATTCTATTATCACCTTTAACAATAGTGGTGATTTTTATATGGCTCTTGAATTGAGTGCAATTTTCCATGACCCTATTTCTTGGGAACAGGGATGGGTAAATTATTCCCTCATTTATGAGAATGAAACTGTATGGACTGTTCAAAGCAATAATTCTATTAACACTTACACCTTCGGAATGGCCGATGTGGTAGGTAATATGACCGTTCAAATCCGTGCGAGTGGTTGTGATGATGCTAACGATACTACACCGGGCGACTTTTTCATAGCAAAGGTGCATTTTGAATTGGTTTATTGAGAAGGGTTCTTATACCTGTGGTGAGTATGGAGAGATATGCCTACCGAATGGGTCTTTGAGAATAAACAATGGGAAGAGAAACTAATGCCTAAGCGAAGGCCAAGAGAAGTGTCTAAGCCCACTATTACAAAGAACGGAAAAGACCCGCAATTTGGCATAAAAGGGTTTTGTCCTTGTGGGCGACCTAATGGAGTTAATCAAGGTTATCGCCGTGATTCAAATTATTGTTCTCGCTATTGTTTTGAATTTATGACATTCCCCGCAGAAGGCTATAAAAAGAAGACTCGCTACGATTGTTGGAGAGGAACGGGCAAATATGCCTACAATCCACCGTGGCCGAAATTAGAGGCTTCTTGTGCATGGTGTAATGATACTTTCACATTAAAGCGTAGTGATGAAAACCGCTTATTTTGTTGTCAATCATGTAATCATCAAGCCAAGCGTAATCCAAAATCCACTTCAAAGCGCAACGGTTCAACACAAATTGCATTGAGGGTGCGAACCATGATTATCCTTAGAGCATTACCGAATCAAGAATTAAGTGGGCATGAAATAGCAGACCTTTACCGAGAGTGGTTTAGAATGTCTTGTTCCCCTGCGAAGATTTCCTCGTCTATCAAAACCCTTATTAAGAATGGATGGGTCATGAAAATAGATGGGGGCGAGAGATTGCGATATAAGATTAGCAATACCACAGCACCTCTTAAATCATTATTTGGCGAAGAGGGCAATTTAGGGCGTTGATACATTGACTAAATCATGCCCCGTTTGCGATAGAGAAATCCGAGCCGAAAATCCTTCTAAGGGCGATAGGGTCTATGAGGAACATTATTGCTCGCATTATTGTCGCCTCTTTGAAGAACGAGGGTTAGAAAAACTTCCAAGATTGAATAAGCATCATGCGGGAAGGTTCTCTTGGCCGGAAATTCACATTCCTTGCGAAATGTGTGCAAAACCGACACTTCTTTCTTACGAGATTGAGAGGGGCAATAGGCAATTTTGTTCCATGAAGTGTCATCATTTGCTAAAGAGCGCAAAGAAAAGGCGTATGGAAGTATCACACCTATTACTTTCAATTCTAAAACATCGTGCAACATATTTTCCGAATAAATCTTGGATGGGTTCTAAATTGATTGCTGAATATATTGCGAGAACCACTCGTCAAATCAATTCTCAACGAGTTACTTCTATGCTCAAAAGATGGGCCGCCGCAGGTCTTGTTGAGTCAAAGAACGGTGAATATCGTTTTAATCTCGCTAAATTGGGTAAAACTCCGCTTGCGAAGGCGATGTATGATTGGATTACTTTACCTTATGCAGAAAGAATGAAATTGTAGTTTTTAGATAGCAAGCCCAACAAAGATTTACTATGAATAGTCCGTTTGACATTCCTCTTTCATCTTTGGCTCTCAAGAGATTGAGTGCAGAAACGGTTAAAGTGTTTGAAGGACAACAAGGGGGTCAAGGCGGTGGCGGTCAAGGAAATCCTTGCGAAAATCAAAAACCTTCAACTTGGAACATTTTGTATTCCGATACAGCAAATGATTTTTACATCATTTCTGTTGAAGAAGAGTGGGGGAAATACCGAATTTACCAATACGAAGGCACGAATCCTTCCGGTAAAAAAAGCCTATTCCTACAATATCTCCGATACGAAGCAAAGGTAGCAAGCGGGAATATGACTACCTCTTGTGCAATCCGGGCAAGGGATAATTATGCTATGCCTACGGGATTCACAAAAATGTGGCCTTCAAGCGGCTATGCTATTCAATCTTCCGCACCTAACGCCGATTATACGGGTATGTGGGAAGCATGGAAAGACGCACATATCAATTCCTTTTCCGGTTGCACAGATTCTTCCGCATCAAATTACAATCCGAGTGCATTGACTGAAAATGGAAGTTGTGCATGGACAGAAACCACATATCCGGGTTTTAATGGTTTTAATAGTAAAAAGAAAAGTAGTAAAAGTGACGATGAGTTTATTTGGGAAACCAATGCGACTGTTTATCGGAAGAGGAAAGCGGGGACTACTGACAACAATGATGGGACAAATTTCAATTATTATGGTATAATTGAGGTTGTCAAAAAATGCACTTCAAAGGCCCATTGTGGAATGCCGGTTGCATCGGCTGTGGCGGATAGAACCCTTCCCGAAACGGTCATTAGCACCTATTCAGTAGGAACGGCTTCTGCACCTTTAGATTGGACAGGATTTACAACAGGAATGGACACAAAATTAAACACTCTTCAAAGTGAAGTGGATAATTTAGAAGCGGCATATACTCCTATTTGTAGGGAACAAATAAACACTTGGGATTGGAACGGGTATCTTCCACAACCTTGCGATAGTAATTCCGTATTAAAAGTCACGATAACAAGTTATTCTTGTGTGGGTCAAGGCAATAGTATATTCAAACAGGTCTATACATTATACAACGATGCAGTAAAGCAAGGAGAATGGACACATACTTTGGATGATGGAACTATTGAAGAATTATTTATGACACCTTCCGGTAATTTTACATGGACGGAGGCGGCACAACAAATTGTTAATGCGTATGATGTTTCATTACCTACAACCACCATTACCAAGCAACAGAAGATAAACTCATTTAGGCGTAGTGCAATTTCACTAACAGGGGTTGAAGAGGACACCTATAACTTTTTCGTTCTTTGGAAAAATTCCATCCAAGTTAGTAATGCTTGTGGATATGATGTTGACCAATCATCCACCGATTGTTGCTATATGAGTATTTACCCATTCACCGCAGTATCAAGCCCCTTAAACCCGAACCCCACACCTACTGTGAATACTAAAATGTTGGCAGGAGGCGTTGAAACATTAGAAGTGACTTTCCAAGATGCAGTTTTGACACCTACACAAGTTCTTGGCCCGCTAACAAGGGATGAATTAGATGCAGTTGCAGAAACTATGTTTGCTAAGGTTGGTTGTATGGATGCAACCGCTACCAATTATGACCCCGATGCAAATGTGAATGCAGAACAAAAAGCAGGTCATTCTGCGGCTTGTGTATGGGATTGTTCCGAAGGTGATGGAAGGAATTTGAATACAAATTGTAAATCATGTTTGCCCGATTATGAAATGGTATGGAATGCAAATACTCAAACTTGGTCTTGTATTGATATTGCCGAAGTAGTGGACGATATTAAAGAAGATGTGGAAGAGGCAACAGATAATACTATGTTGATAATTGCAGGAGTAGTAGGTTTAATTGCACTTACAGTTTTCGGCGCATGAGTTAAATTGTGAGTTTTTAGATAGCAAAGACGATAAAGAAAAGTTATGACATTTGGGCATAATCCGTTATCTTGGACACCTATTACGCATTTAATGGCTGAAACACGCACATTTAATGCTTTTACAGAAGTTGATTCAACCTTCACAGGTGCTTACTACACGATTAAACCCACAGGCGGAGGAACCCATGTTCGCATTTATGATGTGGATGGAACCGCACTTCATCAAAGCAACCTTGGAAGCGGCCAAATGTCAAGGGATGAAAAAATTGCATCGGTTTTGAACTATGCGAAAGGTAATAATTGGATTTCCGAAGATGCCTATTATCGGGTTGAGGGAGTCATTTCTGATTATTGGTCAGGACATGACGATTACAAGGAGGATGGATTAGTAGCCCCCATCATAGATACCAACGGTGACGCAAATGGTGACGCAAATGGTGATTTAGCCCCCGAACCATGCGATGATGCAAACCGTGAAACCAATGCTGATGGCTCTTGTGCTTCATCATGCAAGACAGGTTATGATTTTGAGTCAAGTTCTGCCGATGCGAAATGTGTTGTCGTGAACCTTGAAAAAGCGTATAATTTACCCCTAATCATTGGAGGAATTGCGGTTTTAGGTATTGGGGCTTACTTTGCTTTCAATAAGTGATTTTAGATAACGGCGAAGACTAATAAATACTATGTTCGGCCATAATTCATTTTCATGGGTTCCATTCCGTGCAGAATCTATGTTCTTGATTAAGAACTCGGAAACACATCAAGGTGGTGTGAATACTGATGATGATTGTGACGGGCCAAACGATGATGATTGTTGGTCATACGAAGATGATGGGTGGGTTGCTGACCCTTGTGAATCCAAATTTTTCATTCAAGACCAATCAACCCCTGTTGGCTGTTCCTCATCTGCACAAGATGATTACCAAACTACTTCTTGCACCACCGATAGGGCAACGCTATGGTATGAAGTCCCCTCTAATGAGGCTACACAAGTAGTTCACGGCATCCCTATGAAATCCCTAATTGTTGATGGAATGGCTACGGATGATGGATGGATGGATTCTATCAGCCGAATTTTTTGTATTGTAGGATTTAGCGGTTGGCCTTCTGACCCCGGCGGAATAGACCCTCCGAAATTAGAAGATGGTAAGCGAGCCATTTCAACAACATTTTCAAAACAAAATTGGACATGGTTTTCTAATTTAACTAAGCCTTGTGAAACCGATGGCCCACAACCTATTGATTGTGAATTCGGGGCATGGGGCAATTGGAGTTCATGCACACCCGATTCAGGGTCAATTGAGGGTGGAGGTCAAACAAGAACCCGCCCAATCATTACACAACCTCAACACGGTGGGCAAGCCTGTCCCACGGCTACGAGTGGATATGAGGTCGGAGATACCGAATGGCGTATGTGCAAAGTGCCTGTTGATTGTGAATGGGGTGCGTGGTCTGCTTGGACTGAATGGACAGAATGTTTTGGAGGGGAAAAATCCCGAAATAGAAACCGAACAGCGACTACTTATCAGCAAGATGGAGGCCAACCTTGTTCAAAATTAGATGGTTCGGAAGGGGCCAATGAAACACAAACAGAATTAGGAACCTGTTCATGCTCCGAAGGTTATGAGTTCTATACATGGGGGCAAGGGGCGCAAGGAAAGTGCATTAGAACCCCTTGTGATGATGAAAATAGAGAGCAAGATGACGAAGGCGGGTGCGAAACTAATTGTAAAGAGGGATATGAATATGATTCTCAAAATAAGTGTCAAGAAATTCCCGAAACCCCTTCAACGACAATCACGACTCAATCCGACAAAACAGAAGTCGCTGTCACAGAAGATGGCAAAAAGACGAATTTAACTCTCCTAATCGGAGGAATTGCGGTTTTAGGTATAGGAGGACTTCTTTTATCTCAACGATGAGATTAGGAATATAGGTGAAATATATGTTTGGCGTAAATGTTTTTAATCATGGACATCTTTTGTTTAATGCAGACCCTTATCCTGATTACACAGAATATCCTCCTGAAGCAGAAGACCCTTGTGACTCCGATTTCATGCTCCTTCCACAACCAAAATCACAAGATGGAGGACAAGCCCCACATCCGAATGGTAATACTTACAGGGATTACAAAATCAGTTCACACCCACTAAGAACATTTACTTCGGGATGGTATGATGATTCAGGAGATTTAATTACTACAAGTGATATGCAAAATGATTCTTATGGAACCTATCACATGGGATTTCATCTTTCGCTAAAGTGGCTTGCGGCTAATGAAATCGGAAAGACATACACAACAAAAGAAACTTATGATGAATTCTGTGGAACAAGTGGCAGAAGTGATGGGGACTCATTAAGACAAACTTCGGAAGGATATTGGACAAATTCTCCTGAAGGATATACGGGAAAAATGGCGATTATCACCCGAATGAGCGATTATGAAGAGAATAATACAACTAAAATTTATTGGACAGACCCGACTAAAGGGTTACAAAGTAATGATGGTGTGGCCTATAATGTTCATCATTGTGGTTTATTGCCTCTTTTTTGCGAAAGCAAGCGAAGAAAAGTTGCCGGAACTGACCCGACAGGATATTGGATAGATAAAACTACTTGTCTTCCTAATACAGTTATGCAAGGACACAATAATGGACTTTGTAGTGATGTTTGCGAAGACGGATATGTAAAAAATGGAGATGGTATTTGTGTTCAATCTGACGACACAATAGAAAGCCCTAATTATCTATTATTTGGTGGAATTGGTGTTGCTGTTCTAATCGGATTTGTCGTAATGAAATAGTGATACCCTAAAATACCTGTTTGAATTATGAGGGTATATGGCAAGTAGCAACCGAACAGGTTTAGGAATCAAAAAGAAGCGAAGTCAGCAGGTCTTGAAGACATCTATTGACATATTGACCGAGTATTCTTTATGGTCTAAGGAAGAAAATGAAGATTCTTACCTTGCTATGCGAGATTTGTATGCGATTTTGTATGATGAATGGAGAGAAACTAATAGACAGGTTTCATTCACTACGAAAGAATTTTCAACCCTTTTATCATCTCATATTAGGAATCCAATTGAAGGATTTACAAAATTAGAGAAATACCGGAAAGTTAATAAGTATGGTCTTCGTGAGATGCACTACAAGGTGATGGAATAATGGTAAAGTGCGGATATGAAAAATGCAAAAAACACTTGAATGGATATTTCAATGTCTATCATGTTCCAACGGCAATAGCAGTAATGACTAACGAAGGAGAAACTTTCTATTGTTGCGAAGACCACTATGAATGGAGATGATTTGATATGACTACAACAGAAACAATGATTCAAGTCACGAATGATTTGAAATACCTTAACCGTTTGAATAAAAATGGATTCAAGACATTATTATTCCCTCGTTCTTTGGACTCTTATGTGAATCCGAAGTGGAATCTTTTTCAAGAAGATAAATTAGGATTTATTTGGTCATGTTCACCGGACAAGGTTAAAATACTTGTTGATTACATGAATGATTGTAAAAATTACACATATTGAAAGGGGGAATTGAAATGAAGTGCGAAATTTGTGATGGGACATTTGAAACCATTAGCCGAAGGGATGAAGAAGCCGAAATAGGATTCATCCGAATTGTGGAATATCGCAAGTGCAATCTTTGTCTTTCAGGCATGATTATTTATCATACTCCATTCCCTGCTTAATTGAACAATGAGTTTAGATAGATGGGATTATTATGGTGGGCTTTAAGACATTTCAAAATGTTCCATTAAAAATAATCCTCAAAGAAAATAGGGCGAAAATAAAGGAATTAGCAATTTGTCAAGGTGGCTGTAATAGGCTTTCTAAAATAGCCAATAGTCGGTATCAATTATGTAGCACCTGTGTTCATAAATGGCGTTATTATGGTTATGCTTGTGATGTTCCCAATTGCGAATCCGTAGCCGATGGTTCAATTTCATTCTATACAAGAGAAAACAAAATGGGTTGTAAAAATTGTTATCAATCTTGGACTCACATGAAGTATTGTATTTGGGAACGGTTTGTTGAAAAGCGACATTTAAGGTTATTGCGACCTAAGACTTTTGTTAAAGCATTAGAAGATGGAATAATTAGTCCTGTTGAAAAAGAAAATAGAGTTAAACATAAAGAAGTGGCAGAATGCCACCATTGTTATCAAGAAAAACCAATTAACAGCCCCCTTTATCAATTATGTGGCACTTGCTCTATCCACCTTCAATTTCATGGCGAAACTTGCGGCGTATGCGAAATAAAGGATGCTATGCACTTTGATGAACCCGAATCCATTTTGGTATGCAGGTCTTGTCAATATGCCAAATTAACATACAAAATTGCATCATATCAAATTTACAAAACCCAAATTAGAACTATCCATAATTGTCAAATTTGTAAAACCCCCGTTTCACACGATGCGGAAAATGGTGATAAGGCTTGTTCAGCAAATATAGACCACGACCATGATACAGGAATTACAAGAGGTGTTTTATGTTCTCCTTGTAATCAAAGTGAAGGCATAATAAATACATGGGCGGAAAACTTGAATACAGATTTGTTGGGCGTTATTGAATTACTAAAAGATTACTTAGAAAATCCACCATTGAGCAAATCGTGGATGCAAGAGTCTTAGAGTGATTTGTAAAAATTGACAGAAAATCAGCGTCCCGGTAAGCCACGGTTTATTTCCCCATTTAACTCTTTAGATAGCAAGAACAATAAGAAAGTAATATGTTTGGACACAATTCATTAGGAATCCCTATGGACACAACGATATTATCTCGCTCATCGCCTCAAGATTTTATCCAAACATGGTTAGACACGGTTTGTTCCCACGACCCATTAGCAATTACCAATCTATATTTATCCGATGGCGTTCTTCTCGGAACTGTTGCTAAGACAATAAAATACGGACAGTCCGAAATTCGTTCTTATTTTGATATGTTCGTTGAAAAGAAACCTTGTGGAGTGATTACCGATATTACTTCAACAGACTATCACGGAGTTTCCATAGTCAATGGAAATTATATTTTTGAGATTACCGAAGATGGAACTACAACACAAGTCCCTGCGAGATTTACTTTTGTGTTGAAGCAAATAGGCAACGGATGGAAGATTGATACTCACCATTCATCAGCACAACCTTAAATGATATTTTTTTAAGTGTTTTTTGAACGCAAGGTTCATAAGGCGTTCCTCATTTGGCTTTGATATGAATGCAAGTAAAGTTAAGAATAATGACGAGGATAAAGACGAAAACGAGGTGAATACCATGAAAAATTATATTGTAAAGACGAAGATAGGAACAGAAGTAAAGGTAATGGAAGATATTGCTGCCCGACTTGAGGGTGCAGGTTCGATGAAGGACAAGAAAGAGTATATTGGAGATATGATAAGCCCTGCCCATTTGAAAGGCTACATATTTGCGGAGGCGACAGAAGAACACTATCTTGAAGCAGTATTGGGGATAATAACTACCGGAAACAGTCTTAGGATTAAAAATGTTATAGCGATTGTTGGTGAGGTTCTTGAAGAAGAAATCAAGGAACATTCAAAAATCCGTAAAGGGTATGAGGGTCTTGAGGTCGGAATGCTTGTATCATTGAAAGACGGCGCATGGAAGGGTGAAGAGGCCCGCATAATTAGCATCAACGAGATTAACGATACTTTGTCTTTAGAATTGTGGGGAAGTCATATCCCTATGATGATTGATAATGTGATGGCTAACTCCGTGAGGGGGATTTGAAATGAATGGAAGCGAATTGAGAAGGATGATTAGAGAAGCAGAAGAGAGAGCATGGGCCAAAGTAAGGGGTGATGAATCCCCCTTCACCTACACAGGCGCACCACCGTCTGCGGCAGATTGGATGCCCGTTTTGCTATTGACCCTTGCCGAAGAAATTAGAATGGAAATAGATTTCAAGGAAGATTGGGGCGCACATAATGACGGATTTGAAGAGGCCAATAAAGTCATAGCGGAGATTCAAGAAACCTTTAATGAAATCCGAAACACTTAATAAGGGGAATACTGTCCGATTGATTATGGACACCGAAGGTTATCGTGAAGCAGCAGGTTGCATCATCCTGTGGATTGATGGAAATACTAATGACAAAATTCTTCTCCTTCGCCGTTCCGAAAATGAAACCTCACAACATGGTTTGTGGGAATTGCCGGGCGGAAAATTGGAAAAGAAACAAACGCCCAAAGAAGCCGCACTTAGCGAAACACTTGAAGAAGCAGGTGTTGAACCTCTAATCATTCGCACATTGAAACCACATATTGATGACAAAATGGAAAAAATCTATCATGGATTCATCAGTCGGATTATGGCGAAGAAAATTGATGTGAAACTTTCGGATGAACACGACAAGTATTCGTGGATGACTGTTAAAGAGGCCATGAATATGAAAGACCCATTATCCCATCATGCAAAACACCTCTTTGAACAATGGAAGGGTTCAAATAATTGATTTGACTATACACAACCTTTATTAAGGGGTTTATACAAGGACATATTGCGACATAAGCGGGGTTTTATCACCTCGCCGCATGAGGGAATCCTCCTTTCCCTGTGATTGTGGTTCGTGGGTTCGCAACGGCTTGTCATGCCGACCCCACCCACACTCTTATTCACAAGAAGGCATAGATACTTCGTTCAACAATTAGGACTTAATGGCTACAACCATTCTTCTTGATTCAGGCTATTTCGTTGGCCGTATGCAAAAACATTGGTCGCCTAAAGGCAAAATGCGTAAAGCCCACAATTCTTTCAAGAAGGGCAAGACCAATTGGTTTCAAAGGCAGTATCAATTTCAAAAGGCACTCAATGGTGATTTGGGATATGTTGAGGTTGTCATGTCCCGTATGCGAGTCAATCCCAAATATGATAAAACCTGTTCTTTAATCGTCTGTTTTGATGGCATCAAAGGTCGTAGGTTGCGAGGCGCATTATACGAAGGCTACAAGGCAAACAGAAACTTTGAAGCCGAAGAAAACGCATCCACTCACGAAGGCAAAGACATTAGAGAAGTATTTACATCATCGGGTCTTGAAGTCAATGAGTTGAAACCACGGTGGACTTCGGTTTATGATGAGAATAAGGAGGCAGACGACTTAATTGCGGAATTATGTCTTGCCGAGTTGCTGAAGGGCAACAAAGTGGTTATCCTTTCCGGCGATGCAGACTTGTTTCAATTGCTTCGTTATCCCGATGTTCGGATTCACAATTTCCGAAAAGAAATCACAGCAGAAGATGTGGAAGAAAAATATGGCGTTCAACCCGACCACTTTGCGGATTGGAAAGCATTAGCGGGAGATTCTTCGGACAACATTCCCGGCGTTCATGGAATTGGAGAAAAGAAAGCGGCAACGCTCTTGACACAATATGGTTCACTTGAGAATATCCCTTCCGATGAATTTAGAACATACGCACCTTCTAATGTTAAAGCATTGGCCGCCAAATTGAAGCGACTTCGTGATGAAAATAAATGGTCAATTTCCAAATGTAAAAAAGAATTCGGTTCAGCGTGGGAAAAAATGGAGAATGCACAGAAAGTGTCATTGAATGCAGAACAATTGCGAAAATTGACAATTGCATTTGATATTTCCGGCTATCTTACATTTGACGATTACTACCACCGAGCCTTGATATGGAAACGATTAGTCCGATTACCCTTCGGAGATGGACAGCCTACACTTTAGATAGTGAGGCAACCCATTCATTATTATGGATGAAGTCTTTTGGGAATCCTTTGAACCTATTTTCACCGAATGGTCAAGAGGGGGAATTAAGTATGGTCTTGCACTTGCTAAAATCAAGCGTAAAATTGAGGCAGAAGGTTATCGTTGTATTGAAGAGGGTGAGGGCAAGCACTTAGACAATTGCACAGTATCCGGCCAAATCCTGTGGGATAAAATTCAAGAAGCATTTGCAGAAGGTGGGTCAGTATTCTATTGCCGAACTAATCTCGTTGATGGTGAATTTGTATGGGTTAAAGAAATTGAAAATCCCGTTGAATTATCTTTGGAAGTGCAGATTACAAAATACTTTGATGGTGAATATGATGATACCGAAGACCAACACCGAAGTCACTACGATGATGTTCTCAAGGAAATTGGATTGGAAATCCGAGAAGAAATGAAAGATGTGGATGGTGAACAAACCTATGTCAAAGAGATTATGTTTAATCGGTATCATGGTAGTTTTCAAAAAATGTGGTTCACCGATTCAATTATCATTCCACAACCTTTCAATATGTCATGGCCCAAATGGTTAATAACTGCAATTAGGAATGCCTTAACAAAACAGAAACTATAAATACTACATCCACCCACAATGGCATTATGCCTCCAATGAGCGACCACCAAGATACGGATTTATTTTCCTATACTCGTTCATGGGAAGATATTGAAATAATGCTTGACAAAGCAGAACGCAAATTGAATTATCATCGGGTGCAAATAGATATTCACACCAAAAAGTCAAAAAAGTGGTTAGAACACGCCCGTAATTACAAGGCACTTCAAGGGGTTGTAAAAACTCTTCGTTGGACTTTGGGCGATAAGAATATAACCCACCCGCTTGAGTAATCATTCTATTGAATCATTAGGTTCAATCCATCGGAGAATCGCTTGAGCAATTCCTTTCAATTCAGCGTGGTCTAAATTGGCTAATGGGATAGTCATAGTGTAGTCTATTCCTTCGTGAAATTCAACCATTGTGTTTTTGAAATATAGGAATAATTGTCCAAATTCTTCTTCTTGTAGCATCGTGTTTTCGGTTTGAAATAATATATCCATGATATGCTATTAGGATTTTCTATTATCTAAGACCGCTTTTATTGCATACCCACACCCGCAAACCCAATAACCTTTCTCCAAAGACATTTTCCGAATCCATTTTGGGCCACAACAGCAAGGACACTTCATCAACAATCCCTATCCACAGGCCATGAAGGATTTTCTCCCTGCGCTTTCAAATCAAGATAAGTTGCATAATCTTCATCGTAGTCGGATTCTGTATCTCCTTGAAATAAAACAATCCGATATTCGGAACGATAGCGATAACCTGCCATAGCAATCATTTCAATGAGATTTCTTAATCCTCTATGTTGCATATTTTCATCCGTAGTCAATAGATGCAGACATTCATTCAAGAGTCCCTCATCAATTCGCAATTCATCCATGATGATTCATTGGTGAATCCTCTATCTAATTGTTCTCGTTATCCTTAGATAGCGAAAGCACTCATTATTAGATATGGATTGTGCGATGTGCGGAGGTAAAGGTCTTTTCCAAGTGGAAGATTTGCCCGTTGGCCCTCGTTGGTTTTGCACCGAGAAACATTTTGCTGAATATGCCGGTCTTCCTGTAAAAGAAAGCGGTTATTATGGATTTGAGGCAGAAGGCGAATTAGAGCGAAACTACTTCACTCGGTTTGGCGACAAAAGGGGTGGAAAGGAGTGGGGTGAATACACATTCTCATGGCATAATTCGGTTGGTGAGTGGAAACCTATTAGCGAAGATACCGCCGGTTGGGATGAAGACGATTATGAGGGTTTCCAAGATGAAAAGGAATATGAATTAGTTCATGATATGTTAAGTGATTCCAATAGTGAGTTGTATAAGTTGATACAAAATAATAGTTGGGGTGAAGAGGGTCATGAGTTGAATACCAATTACGAAGTATTGAATGAACATGGTGAAAAAGAACATTTATCATTGAGTATTTCATGGGGAGAACCCGAAATTGAACAACAAAAAATCCAATACTACGACAAAGAACCCCTTTACAGATTAGAATTCCTTGCTGAATCTTTTGAAGCAACAGAATACAAGAAAATTTGTGAAGGTCAAGGCCCACATTTGCATGGGAAAAGTTGTAAGAATTGTTGGCCTACGGATAAAAAGAACCCTATGAGTGGTTGCGAATGCTCTCCACAGGAGATTGCAGAAAAGGTAGCAAAAGCCCCATATCATTATGGCAAAGAACCTTACACAATTCACCATCGGAGAGATTATTCCACCATCACCTGCGAAGATTGTGGAAATTCATGGCGACAACCCGATTATGAGCATTCATATAGCGGCCCATCGTTGGAACCCGAAGATTATTACCCCTTAACTGAAATGTGGTATCAAGAAACGAATGAAGAACCTGCATGGCTACAAGCAGAATTTAAGAAATTACCCCCTGTTGAAAAAGCCATTGATACAGGAATTGCTTCGGGCGCAACAATGGAGGGTCTTGAAACCTTAATGGCCGCAGAAGGTGATTATGAACCTTCTTTTGATTCATTACAAGAAAGAATTGAATGGATGGAATTTGCAGTTGGAGATAAAAATTGGAGAATGTATGAAGAGGATTATTCCGATGTTGTTTTAGATATTGAAGAATGGAATGAAAACAATGAAAATAATTCTAAACTTTCTAATTTGGTAAAGCGATATAAAAAGAGAACGGGTTGGATGGATGCAGAATCATTTTCCTCAAAATTAGCAAGGTATGGAGATGGTAAAAGAGTTATCAATAAGAAAACCCAAAATAAAGGGGTGATGAAGGTGACTGAACGCAAAGTTATGAGGGGTGGAATAGATTGGGGTATAAAAACAAGTTATGAAGTCTATTACGATAAAGGGACTCATTATTATACCGATAATTTTACTACACTAATACGAAACTTTACCCCATTAGATGATGAAAAGAATGCAGAATCATTCTCCGCCAATCCTCAAGGTCGGCCAAAGTGTGTCAAATGCAATCATCGTTATGGACAAGGAACCTGCGCCGCTTGTGGAAATATATTGTGTGAAAGGTGTCATGGAGATGGTGAGTGGTGTAAATCATGCCCGCCGAAGTGTGATTGGTGCAATACACCCGCACATTCATGTCCCGATTCACCGTCATGCGATAACTCATTGTGTGACGAGTGTTGTAAGGATTATGCGGCAGAATCATTTTCCGCCGATGGACAAAAAGCGTGTCATAGGTGCGGAAACACCGAAAAGGATGGAAAACTATGGTGGGTGGGTTCAAGAAAAGGGTTTATTTGTGGTGGTTGTTCCGATGATGGAAAGAAATATCGGGCAGATGGTGAAAACTCATCTTTACCACAAGCATACCTTATGGAAAATTGGGAAAAGAAGCACCCGTATGAAATCCATGTTGCAGGGTGTAATCATGGGAACCTTGTAGGTGGGGATAGTGAGCATAGAGTTTTCGGTGAGGCTTCTTCAAGCATCAAAAATGTTTGTAATGAATATATTGATATGTGGACTTACAATTTTGAATCCATGCCTAAAGAGTGGAAACCATCGGATGCAGAAATTGATGCCATCAATAATATGACATTTAGCCAATTTATGAGGAACAAATATGTGAAAGATACTGTGCCTGTGAAGTTATCACCATGTTGTAAAAAGGATGTTAGAATCAAAGAATACTGTGATAATGCCTTAATCAAGGACATACAAACTGTGACTCCATTTAATGCAGAATCATTCAATGCAACCTCCAAAGGTTTTGATGGTGGGTTTAGGTGTGGCGATTGTGATAAGACATATCTCTATCATAATGATGCAAAACACGGTGGTTGTGAAAAAGCCCGAAGATGGTATGATGAAGATGTAGGCGAAAGTTGTGATTGCATGGAAGATGCAGAACAAAGTGCTGAATACTGTTGCATGGAGGCAGAATCATATTCCGCAGAAGATAAATCATGTGAGTGTGGAAGAGAAGGAAGCACAAAATTCTGTGAATGGTGTAGGTATGATAAGTGCGAAAAATGCTTCCAAGAGATGAAAGATGAATGCCGTCATTGTGAGGGTCAAGATAAAACACCTGATGGGAAATGGTGTGAATACTGTGATGGTGGAGAGAAATACATTTGCCATGAAAATAATATACCCGAATTTGATTGGGCAGTAATGGAACCCGAACACCCTTACGATACAACAAAGGAAGAGATGGGCTATGCGGCAGAATCCGATGAATTAGAAGAATCTAAGAAGCGAACCAAAATGTCTATGATTAGAACAGGATTAGCGATTACTACATTTGGTATCGTTATTTGGAATCTTTGGACTAACAAGAAACAGGAAAAAGATATTTCCGACATTATGGATTTAATATGAGTTATACTATACGAAGTATAGTCTAACTATGACATGGTAGTAAATCCACATTTAACCGAGTTATTGTCAATTTTTGGCATAACAAAGTTTAATAACCCGATTACCTTCCCACACCTTAATGCCCCAAGATTGCGATTGCGAAAGTCCAAGAATAAGGAATGGCCGATGCGTTTCTTGTGATAGATACGAAATGTTGATGGCGGGATTAGATGATGAGTGATTCGTCAAGGCTCGGTATTCTATTAAGGTCTTGAATACAACCATTTAGATACACCGTTCAACAGTTAATTACTATGGATTATGATGTTATCGTTGTTGGTGGTGGCCCTGCGGGAGCATCAGCCGCTTACTTTAATGCAAAGGAGGGCAAGCGAGTTCTATTGATTGATAAAGCCGACTTTCCAAGAGATAAAATTTGTGGCGATGGAGTGACGGGAAAATCCCTCAAGGTATTGCATGAAATGGAATTGTCCGAAGAAATCGGAACGGTAAAGAAGGCATCATGTCAAGCAATTTTGATGAGTAGTCCAAATCAAACCTCTATCACCATCCCGCTTTCATCGCCCGATGACCCCTTAACGGCTTTCTGTATTGAACGGGAAATTTTAGACGATATGCTCTATCAAAAAGCCGTATTGCAGGTTTTAGATAATAAGGGAAAGGTTTTGACCGAAAAAGTGTCAAGTGTCCTTACAGAAGATGGAGTCGTAGTAGGCGTAAAGGTCAAGGATGCAGAATATAGAGCGCAATTGGTTATTGGTGCTGATGGGTTCAATGGCCCCGTTTCACGCTATGTGATGGAACAGAATGAGCAACCTAAGCAAAACCGAGAACATTATTCATCGGCGGTGCGTGAGTATTGGGAAGACATTACTGAAAATAATGGAGAAATTGAAATCCATTTCATTGAGGGCATCCTTCCGGGCTACTTTTGGATTTTTCCGATTTCCGAAACTAAATTCAATGTAGGAATCGGTATGTTGCTATGTGATATGGACAAACAATCGGTTAAACTAAAACAAATGTTAGATTGGGTTATCAATTCCTCCTTTTTATCCCCTCGTTTCTCGGAGGCTCAAAAAATTGATGATACACGGAAGGGGTGGATGCTTCCAATGGGTTCTCCGAGAGGTTTGGAATTAAACCCTCGTAAAAATTTCGTTGAAGGTTGTGTTCTTGTTGGTGATTCTGCTTCGCTTATTGACCCATTCACAGGCGAAGGTATTGGAAACGCTTTAGTGTCGGGTAAATTGACCGCCAAATATCCCATTATCAATGCCGAAACGGGTGTGCAATATCAACAAGAATTGTGGGGCATCATCGGCCAAGAATTAACCAATTCACATCGCCTTCAAAAATTGTTGAAGAGGAAAAGATTGATGAATTACTTCTTCAAAAAGGCAAGCAAAAAACCCGCCCTCCAAGAAGTCCTAACAGATATGTTGCACAACAAGGACTCCCAATCCGCTTTCAAATCAAAGTGGTTTTGGTTCAAAGCATTGTTATTCTAATGGGTCTTGAATACAACCATTTAGATACTACTTAATACAATAGAACTGTATGCCCTGTCGTATCACGATAGATTCTAACGAAGGGGAATTTCTTTCACACATTTTGAAGCACGATGAGAAGAAGCGATTGCCTGTTGGCGACATTCTTATTGAGTGTGGTGATACCAATTGGATATTTGAGAGAAAGACATGGGGTGATGGCCTAAACGCTTGGAAGTCAAAACGACTTCAAGACCAAATCGCAAGGATGATTGAATCTCACGATAACTACGCTCTCATCGTTGAGGGCAAGCCCGAAGACTTCTATGCGCCAAGCCCTGATGATTGGGGGCATTTCCGTGCATTCCTTAACCGTGTGCGTGTTGAAGTCTGTCCTGTGGTATTTACCGACACGATTACTGAAACGGCTCGCTACATCAACGCATTCAAGTTAAGATTAGAGGATGATACACAAGGACACTTTGTTCGCCCTGTCACCGCCGTCAAATCATCTCGGAACGCTCATCATAACCTCCTTCAAGCCATTCCCGGAATTGGAAGGGAGAAGGCAAAAGCATTGTATGACCATTTTCCAAACCTAAAATCGCTTTTTGGTCATTGGATGTCTGCAAAAGACGACAAAATCGTGGTTGGTAAAACATGGGTAAAGGTTGAGGCATTCATTAACAAACAATGGGGAATGACCCCAAAGAAACCCGAAGTCATTCGTGAACGAAAACGAAGTGAAACGGTTCAAAGAACATTTGATTGGTGGGAGGAATTAGCATGAAGATGGAATTATCGGCTAAGACGGCAAAAGCCTTTGTTAAGGCTGTGGAGAATATGACAGAAATGTGTCTTATCGTTTTTGATAAAGAGGGCATCCGAACAAGAATTGTCAATAATGAACATACGGCGATGCTTGATGTAAAAATTCCTAAATTGTCTGCTGAAGTATTTGATTTCAAGGAATCTAATCCGGTGGAAATTGGTATCTTGATT
>Ga0209091_10001222_pt1 | contig 22955 bp, 21 predicted proteins | sample ArcticOcean_MG_C_6_FD_187438 | JGI IMG/M metagenome (GOLD analysis project Ga0209091, IMG submission 187438) | Marine microbial communities from western Arctic Ocean - ArcticOcean_MG_CB8_128 (SPAdes) (version 2) | ecosystem: Environmental > Aquatic > Marine > Oceanic | place: Arctic Ocean...
GAGTTGCGGTATAGCCATCTTTTTCCATATCAAACTCTGCTTGTTGAAGCTCTGAGTATGCACCCATACCACGATCTCTAAATTTTGAAGCTAGTTCAAACATACCGTAATTTAGTGAATGGAAGCCTGCTAAGGTAACAAATTGATATTTGAAACCTAATTTACCAATTTCTTCACGGAAAGTTTCAATGGTATCTTTATCTAGATTTGCTTCCCAATTAAAGCTAGGAGAGCAATTGTATGCTAGCATTTGATCAGGGTAAGCAGCCTTAACCTGCTTAGCAAATTCAGCTGCAACTTCTAGGCTTGGTACAGATGTTTCCATCCATATCAAATCTGCATGAGGTGCATATGCAATTGCTCTTTTAACACAATTATCAAAGCCTGAACCTTCCTTAAGTCTATAGAAGCCTTCAGGAGTTCTATCATCTCTATTAATAAATTCATGATCTCTTTCATCAACATCGGATGTAATAAGTTTGGCACTCTCAGCATCTGTTCTTGCAACGATGATTGTAGGTACACCACAAACATCAGCAGCCAGTCTGGCAGCATTAAGATTTCTTATGTGTTGTTTGGTGGGTATTAAAACTTTACCACCCATGTGGCCACATTTCTTTTCGGAAGCTAACTGATCTTCAAAATGAACACCTGATGCACCTGCATCAATATAAGCTTTCATAAGTTCAAAGCAATTTAGTGGTCCACCAAATCCTGCTTCAGCATCCGCAATGATAGGTGCGAACCAATCTCTTTTCGCCCCACCTTCAGAGACTTCAATTTGATCAGCTCTTTGAAGAGTACGGTTAATTTTTTTTGCTAGCTCTGGTCCTGAGTTTGCAGGATACAAGCTTTGGTCTGGATAAGTTGCACCAGCAGTATTATTGTCTGCTGCTACTTGCCAACCAGATAAATAAATTGCCTTTAATCCAGCTCTAACCATTTGCATAGCTTGATTTCCTGATAAAGCACCTAATGATGAAACCTGGTCTTCTGTATGAAGTAAATCCCAAAGTTTATTAGACCCTCTGGTAGCGAGCGTGTATTCAATTTGAAATGATCCTCTTAATTTTTCTACATCTTCTACAGAATAAGGTCTTTCTATACCATCAAATCTTCCTTTTGAAGCAGAAGGAACTAAGTCATAAAAACTTTTTGTCATCTTAAAATCCTTTATTTTTTGAAGGCCTACCTTTTTAAAGAAATAATTTCTTCATAAGCCGATAGCGTTAGGAACTCTTTACAGTCAGGAGATATAGACATTTTCTCAAATAATTCAATAGCTTTTTCAAACTTTCCCTGATTCCATTGGTTTTCTCCAATAATTTTTTTTAGTTCATTAATTTCATCTTTGAGAATCGATTTAAATAATTCAATAGTTACAATTCTTCCATCTTTTAGAGTTGTAGAATGCTTCAACCATTGCCATATTTGAGCTCTAGAAATTTCTGCAGTTGCAGCATCTTCCATTAAGTTATAAAGAGGCACGGCTCCCCTACCACCTAACCAAGCTGCGATATACTGAATGCCGACTCTTATACATTCTCTCATTCCGTCTTCAGTTCTTTCTCCGTCATGAACTTTTAATAAATCTTTTTGTGAAATATTGATTGTTTCAAGTGATACTTCGAGTTGGTTATCTCCTACAATCGAAGAATTAAAAACATCTAGAGCTATTGGAACTAAACCTGGATGAGCAACCCATGTTCCATCATGACCATTTTTTGCTTCCCTTTCTTTATCTTTTTTAACTTTTTCAAATGCAGCATTATTTTTAGCATCATCATTTTTAACAGGAATTTGTGCAGCCATACCACCCATGGCAAAAGCACCTCTCTTATGACATGTTTTAATCAAAAGAAGAGAATATGCATTTAAAAAAGCATCACCCATTACAACTTGCGATCTATCTGGAAGGATATAATCAGGATTGTTTCCAAGTCGCTTAATGTAACTAAATATATAATCCCATCGTCCACAATTTAATCCAACTATATGGTCCTTTAGTTCATATAAGATTTCATCCATTTGAAAAGCGGCAGGAAGCGTTTCTATTAATACAGTAGCCTTGCAGGTTCCAATGGGAATATTTAATATTTCCTGAGCTTTAGTAAAAACTTTATTCCACAATCTAGCTTCTAAGTAGCTTTCCATTTTTGGTAAATAAAAATAAGGACCTGTATTTTTTTCTTTAATATTTTTATGATTATGAAAAAGATAGACTGCAAAATCAAAAATTCCACCTGAAATTCTTTTTTTATCAATCTCTATATGTGCCTCTTCTAAATGCCATCCCCTTGGTCTTACAATTAGCACAGAAGGGTTTGGGTTGAGTTTATATTCTTTCCCAGTCTTTGTGTCTGCAAAATCTATTTCATTATTCCATAGATCCCGAAGATTGATTTGACCTTGAATAATATTTCCCCACGTAGGTGACATGGAGTCTTCAAAGTCTGTCATAAATGTTTTTGCATCAGAATTTAGGGCGTTAATTATCATCTTACGATCTACAGGGCCTGTAATCTCGACCCTTCTATCTAATAAATCATGTGGAATAGAGGTAATTTTCCAATCTGATTCTCTTATTGCCCTAGTTTCTTCTAGAAAATCAGGTAAGGCTCCGCCGTCTAAGTCAACTTGCTTCCCTGACCTTTCCTGGAGGACCTCAAGTCGTTCTTTTCTGAACTCTTTTTCAAGCTCCGCAACTAATGAAAGACACTCTTTTGTAAGTATCTTTTCAATACCGGGGTAGTCTGATCCAAGGATCTCTAACCCAGAAGGTGTGTCTAAATTTAATGGCATAAAATTTCCTCAATTTTTTTAGATAAATATTAATGGAAGGTATATCATAGAAAAATTATTTGGATAATGATATTTGTCTGATTCTAAAATTTTTTTTGAGGTATATTTTGAGTTTAGAAAAAAAGAAAAAAATTAAACCACAACGGCCAAGAGGTTTTGAGGATTTATCAGGTAATGATCTGAATGAATTGAATAAATTAAGAAATTCGATTCAAGAGACATACAGCTTGTATGGATTTGATCCGTTAGAGACTGGGATTATAGAGTATTCTGATGTTTTGGGCTCTTTTCTTCCCGATCAAGATAGGCCAAATGAAGGTGTTTTTTCGTTTGAGGATGACGATAGATGGGTTTCACTTCGATACGATTTAACTTCTGGCCTTGCCAGGTATGTAGCAGAAAACTTCGACGCCCTTCCTAAGCCCTATAGAAGATTTCAGTCTGGTTGGGTGTTTAGGAATGAAAAACCTGGGCCAGGAAGGTTTAGACAATTTTTTCAAATTGATGCTGACACAATAGGTAGTGATAACGCTCTATCAGACGCAGAAATGTGTATGATGTTTTCCGATGCGATAGAAAATACTGGTATAGAGCGAGGAAATTATATTATACGCCTTAATAATCGTAAAATTCTGGATGGTATTATCGATAGCTTGAAGATACCTAACAACCAGCCAGGATCAGGTATTAATTTGGCAATCATGAGATCAATTGATAAACTTGATCGATTAGGGTTAAAGGGTGTTGAGCAACTTCTGGGTGAAGGACGAAAGGATGAATCGGGTGACTATACGAAGGGAGCCGATTTAAGCAAATCATCAATACATGAAATTTTATCATTTTTAGAACATGGCCTTGATTCAAAGAACTTGAATAGGAAAAAATCCCTAGATAATCTATCAGATAAGTTTGGCTCTAATTTAATTTTCGATGAAGCAATTAATGAACTTAATGAGATTTCATCCATAATAGATGCTGCAGGATATGATGAAAAAAGAATTATTATAGACCCGTCGGTGGTTAGGGGGTTGGGCTATTATACTGGACCAGTTTATGAGGCCGACTTAACATTCGGTATAGAAACTGATGATGTGGTTGAAAAATTTGGATCGGTTGGTGGAGGCGGTCGTTATGATAACTTAATAACAAGACTAAAGGGCGTAAGAGTTCCATCCACAGGAATATCCGTAGGCGTTAGTAGATTATGCACTGCATTAAAACACCTAAATAAACAAAATATTAATTCTGAAAACCTAGCTGTTGTCGTTTTGGTTATGGATAAAGAAAAAAGATCAGACTATTATCAAATTGCATCACAATTAAGAGCCAAGGGGATATCTTCAGAATGTTATGTAGGCGACGGAGGCATGAAAGCTCAGTTGAAGTATGCTGATAAACGAAAGGCAAGAATTGCTTTAATTTTAGGGGAAGATGAAGAGGCCTCAAGTAGTATTACAATCAAAGATCTTATGACAGGAAAGGAAGCTTCGGGGAATATATCCAATAATGAAGAGTGGAGGAGTGGTAAGGTTTCGCAAAGAACTATACCCAAAGAAACGCTGGTAGATGAAATTAAAAAAATGTTATCTTAATAAATTCAAATTTTATGAATAAAGTATTTGATTAATATATTAATTCATATTATATGAAGTAATTATGATTAAAGAAACAAATAAAATAATAGATTTATTAGGTGGAACAGGAGCATTAGCTAAGCTTTTAAGTGTAAACTTATCAGCTGTATCTAATTATAGAAAAAAAGGTTTTCCTGCTCGACTGCACTATAAAATAGCCTCCTTATGCAATGATAGAGGCATAACTGTTAACAAAAATATTTTTGGAAGTGCCTCAAGAAATATTCTTCCTATGGATTCAAGACCTATTGAGGTTCTCAGTGAGGTCTCTATAAATGTTATGGAGAATTTGATTAGTGAGGAATTTGAGTTAATTGATCCACCCGTGCTTGTTTCCGCAGACAAGGTTTTGGATAGACTGGGGGAGAATATTGCCGATAGGCTTTATATTTTTTCTGACCCTGCTGGGACGAGGCTTTGTTTGAGGCCGGATCTTACTATTCCAACATGTATTCATTATTTAAACAGTGGATTCAGGGGGGAGAAAAGAAATTATGCGTATCATGGAAAAGTTTTTCAATTCAATAGTGCTATATCGTCTGAACCGAATGAGTTTAGTCAAGCGGGACTTGAGTCAATCGGAGGAGACAGTTCTCTTGATTCTGAGGTGGAGATATTTTTTAGAACTTACAACTCCTTAAGGCAGGCAGGCATTAAGAAGTTAAATGTCTTAATGGGTGATGTTTCACTCTTTTCTTTACTGATTGATGTTTTGGATATCCCTGTTATCTGGAAAGACCAATTAAAAACAAAATTTTGGAATGATAAGAACTTCAAATCATTACTCGATGAGTTATCTATTAAGAAAAAATTTGATAATAAACTCTTTTATAAAATTTCAGATCTGGATCAAGAGACTGCAGAAATTTTTGTAAGAGATACTATTGGGCTTTCAGAGAAGCAATCTCCTGTGGGTCGAAGCATTAAAGAAATTACAGAAAGATTAATGAAAAAATCAAAAGAAATTAACACGGAACCGCTTAGTAGAAGTACGGCTAATTTGATAAGGGATTTTCTCTCTATTTCCGATACACCTAGTAAGGCTATTAAAAAATTGAAATCGATTTCTAAAAATATTGATTCTAAACTTGATTCTAAAATTGATATTATGAACGAGCGAGTTGATAAAATGATGAATTTAAAAATCGATCTTAAGGATTCAATTTTTTCTTTAGAAAAAGGAAGAACTGTTGAGTATTACACTGGATTTCTCTTCGATTACAGCTGTCCAATTCTTGGCGATAAATCAAATGTTGGTGGTGGAGGGCGCTACGATGACTTAATTAAGTCTGTGAGTTCTAATGTTGATATCCCGGCTGTAGGAGCTGCCCTTAATTTAGAAAGAATTGAAAAAGCAATCTCCAAAGAGAGTTCATCATGAAACCGTTATTGTTAGCATTGCCTTCAAAGGGAAGGCTTCATGAGCAAATGAACAATTTTTTTTCCTCTTCGGGGCTTAAGCTTGCAAGATCCGGTGGCAAGAGGACTTATTCAGGATTTATTAAAGATATTGAAAAAATAGAAATTCTTTATTTGTCGGCTAGTGAGATATCTAATGAATTACTTAGGGGTAATATTCATATGGGTATCACTGGAATTGATTTGATAGAGGAGAGCAGAACATCTGCCTCTAAAGAGTTAGTCATGTTATCAAAATTAGGTTTTGGCAAAGCTGATGTGGTCGTGGCAGTTCCTAATTCTTGGATTGATGTTGAGAATATTAAGGATTTGTCTGAAGTGGCTTCTGAGTTTCGTTCGTACAACAATAGGAGGATGCGGGTAGCTACTAAATTTACAAATATTACTAGAAACTTCTTTTCTAAAAATGGAATTAATAATTATAGGCTAGTTGATAGTGCTGGAGCTACCGAGGGCGCACCTGCCGCAGGGTCGTCTGAGATTATTGTTGATATAACTGAAACTGGACAGACGATTGAAGCTAATAATCTAAAGATTCTTAAGGATGGGGTAATGCTCAAAAGTGAATCTTGCATTTTTTCATCTGTTAGTAAGATTTGGAATGAGATTGATCTAGGTCCGGTTGAAAAATTTTTAAGAATTATTTCGGCACGGTCTGAGGCTCTAAATAAAGCAGAGTTATATTTTGATTACATTAAGGAGGATAGTGATCTTGAAATTGATTTGTATAGAGCTTTTAAGGCTATCTTTGTTAAGGGATCCCCTGAGTTGGGTGAATCTGTTTCTTTAATTCTTCCATTATCTGAAATAGCATCCTGCTCTTTTCATTTAACTAATGCTGGCTATGGACCGATTAGAACAAACCAACCAAATTTTATTTACAACAGGGATTCTGAATCTTGGAATCTTTTAAAGGAAAGCATAAAAAAGATATAAAAAAAGGCCATCAGAAGATGGCCTTTAGTTATTAATATTTTTCTTAAGATTACATCATGCCGCCCATGCCGCCCATGCCGCCCATGCCGCCCATGCCGCCCATATCAGGCATTGCAGGAGCAGAACCAGCTGGCTCAGGTTTATCAGCAACCATCGCTTCACTTGTTATCATAAGTCCAGCAATAGAAGAGGCATCAATTAAAGCAGTTCTTACAACTTTAGTTGGATCTACAATACCGGCCTTAACAAGATCGAGATAAGTTTCATTCTGAGCATCAAATCCGTGATTTGGTTTTGTTGAACCCAATACTTTTGACACAACGATAGAACCTTCAACCCCTGCATTTTCAGCAATTTGTCTTATTGGGGCTTCAAGAGCTCTTCTCACAATTTTTAAACCAGCATTTTCATCTTCATTTTTTAACTTAAGTTTATCAAGTGATTTTGTTGCCAATAGAAGCGCGGTTCCGCCACCAGGAACTATACCTTGTTCTACAGCTGCTCTAGTTGCATTTAATGCATCATCAACTCTATCTTTTCTTTCTTTAACTTCAACTTCAGTTGCACCGCCAACTTTAATAACAGCAACGCCACCAGCAAGTTTTGCAAGACGCTCTTGAAGTTTTTCTTTATCATAATCAGATGATGTTTCTTCAATTTGTCTTCTAATTTGACTTACACGAGCTTCGATACCTTTCTTTTTACCTGAACCATCAACGATAGTTGTATCATCTTTAGTTATTGCAACTTTTTTAGCAGTTCCAAGCATATCTAGTGTGACATTTTCTAGCTTAATACCAAGATCTTCTGATATAACTTGCCCACCTGTTAGGATAGCAAGATCTTCAAGCATAGCTTTTCTTCTATCACCAAAGCCCGGTGCTTTAACAGCAGCAACCTTTAGTCCACCTCTAAGTCTATTAACAACTAAAGTAGCTAAGGCTTCTCCTTCAATATCCTCAGCAATAATTAATAGAGGTCTGCTAGATTGTGATACAGCTTCTAAAATTGGGAGCATTGATTGAAGGTTGGATAGCTTTGATTCATGAAGAAGAATAAGAGGATCCTCTTGTTCTGTTATCATTTTATCTGCATTAGTTATGAAATATGGTGATAAATAACCACGGTCAAATTGCATACCCTCAACAACTTCCAGTTCTGAATCAAGGCTTTTTGCTTCTTCAACAGTAATTACACCTTCATTACCAACTTTTTGCATTGCTTCTGCAATCATGTTGCCAATTTCGACTTCACCGTTCGCTGAAATTGTTCCAACTTGCGCAACTTCATCATTTGTCTTAACTTTCTTTGACCTTTTGTTTAAGTTTTCAAGAACAACTTTTACTGCTTGATCAATGCCACGTTTAACATCCATAGGATTCATTCCAGCAGCAACGACCTTAGTTCCTTCAATAACGATACTTTGAGCTAAAACTGTAGCAGTTGTTGTTCCATCACCAGCTTCGTCATTGGTTTTGGATGCTACTTCTTTAACCATTTGGGCGCCCATATTTTCAAATTTATCTTCTAATTCGATTTCTTTGGCCACGGTTACACCATCTTTTGTAATTCTCGGTGCTCCAAATGATTTGTCAATAACAACATTCCGACCTTTTGGCCCTAATGTAACCTTAACTGCGTTTGCTAGTATATTAACGCCATTAAGCATCTTTGCTCTTGCGTCTGATCCAAAAATAACTTCTTTTGTCATAATTTTATTCCTCCAATTAATGACTAAATTTAACTAATAATCCCAAGGATATCTGACTCTTTCATTATTAAGAGTTCTTTTCCACTTACAGTAACCTCTGTTCCCGACCATTTGCCGAAAAGTATTTTATCTCCTGATTTAACATCTAGAGCAGTTATAGAGCCGTCATCAGCTTTAGTGCCTGTTCCAACTGCTACTACTTTTCCTTCAGAAGGTTTTTCTTTTGCTGTATCGGGTATAATAATACCACCAGCAGTTTTCTCATCTTCATCTATGCGCTCAACTAGTACGCGGTCGTGTAAAGGACGAAATTTCATTTTTTTTCTCCACTTATAAATAAAAAATTATTAAAATACCATGAGGTCCAACTAAATTTATTATTGCCTCAGGTTAATCTTAGGTAGTTATCCTTTGCCTCGGTGTCAAGGGCTTAGAGCAATATTTGTAATATTTATCTAAATTTTTATACTTTTTTATGAAAAATAAGTAAAGTTTTAGTAAAATTTGATAAAATTCATTAAAAAAGTCAATTATTTACCAAAAGAAAGTAATATTTTATAAATATTAAAATCTTTATTTCTGTATAAATTTTGTTTTCTCTATGTATTTGATACTTATCTGCTTAAATTAATAGACTAAATTTAACTAGGTTGATAAATAAAGTAATGTTCTTAGAAACTCTTTTCTTTCCTATTGGAATTGTAATGCTCGCTTTGGGGGGTGATAGATTAGTTCTGGGTGCAAAAGATATTTCAAGTAAACTTAAGGTGCCGCCCTTTGTTATAGGTGTTTTTGTTTTAGGTTTTGGAACTTCACTTCCTGAACTTTTCGTTACAATTAGTGCCTTAGAGAATGGAAAGCCTGATATCGCAATTGGAGGAATATTAGGTTCAAATATTGCAAATGTTCTTCTTGTTATGGGTGTTTCTCTATTTTTAACTAAAGATAAATTAGTTGAATCTATATCTACAAAAGATATTTCTGTGATGATAGGGGCAACAATTCTTTTATGCTACTTTATTTACTCCTCATCAATTATAAAACCCTGGGCTTTTTTGATGGTCCTTTCCCTGCCTCTTTACTTATACTTGTCATATAAAATTTTTAATAAAAATGATAATAACCTTATTTATTTAAGTGAAAGTTCAAATTTTATTATTATTATTAATTTACTCATTGGATTTGGATTCTTAATTATTGGATCTGAATTATTTATTGATGGTTTAATTAAAATCTCTAGTAATTACGGTATACCAGAATCAATCATTGGAATTAGTTTGGCTGCGATAGGAACATCTCTTCCAGAACTATCTGTAACAGTTGCTGCATTTGTAAGAAAGGAAGGCAGTGTTGCTTTGGGAAATATTGTGGGTTCTAATATATTTAATATCTTTGGCGTTCTGGGGATTTCTACTTTAATCAGTGGCACAATTGATTTTTCTGATAGCTTCACGTCAATTGACTTGATTGTTCTTCTTAGTACAAGTTTTTGGGTTTTGTATATTGCAAAAAATAAACCAACCAACCCGAGGTTATTTGGTTTATTTTCATTTCTCACATACTTTTTATATATGGCTTATATTTATGTTTAGAATGGCTCATAAGGGAAGACTGTAACAGTTGCTCCTAGGTCTGGGGCTACAGCATCAAATGCTGGAAAAGCTGAGTTCAGGAGTTTCTCAGGCGTCCATCCGCTTTTGTCTGCAATACTTTTTATTGGTCTAGGTTGGCTAAATAGTGATACCTCGTTCCCTCTTACAGATAAAATTTGACCAGATAGCTTGCATTCAGGGGCCGCTAACGCCACCGCGGTTTGGGCAACTTGATCTGGACGCATAGCACTTTTCATCCTTTCCACTCTTTGTTTTGATGCTTCATCCTTGATAGGAATTGTAGCAATCATTCTAGTCCAAGCGAATGGGGCTATAACATTAGACCTAATATTTTTAATTTCATTTTCCATGGCTATTATTCTCGATAATCCATGTATTCCAAGTTTTGCAGCTGCATAGTTAGCTTGTCCTATGTTCCCTATCAAACCGGTTGTTGAAGTAAAAAGAACAAAATTACCTTCCTCTTTTTCTCTAAAATAATTTATTGCTGATCTGGTAACATTAAAGCTTCCCTTGAGGTGAACAGAAAGAACTGAATCCCAGTCTTCTTCTTCCATTTTATGGAACATTTTATCTCTCAATATTCCAGCAGGATTTATTATTGAGTGAAGTTCGCCATATTCATCAAGCGCTTGCTGAATCATATATTCCGTACCTTTTCTGTCTGTTACAGAATCTGTATTAGAAATTGCTTGGCCACCAGCTGCGATAATTTCTTTTTTTATTATTTCAATTGGCTTTTCATCACCTTCATCACCGCCTGCCACTGATCCTCCTAGGTCATTAATGACCAATCGAGCACCTTCGCGTGCAGCTAATAAAGCTGTTTCCTTACCTATACCGTTTGCTGCCCCGGTAATTAAAAGCACTTTTCCTTCAAGAACTCCCATATTTACTATCCTCCTAAAAATTAATTTAAATTGTTATAAAACAATAATTACAAATCAGGTATATTTTTTTCATGGTTGATCTAAAAAATATTATTAAAAGTGCTGAAAGTGCTAATGAGGAATCTCATGGAGGCTATCCGCCCGTTGAAAAATGGAATCCTGACCATTGCGGGGATATTGGTCTTGAAATAAAGAGCGATGGTAGCTGGCATTATATGAATTCGCCGATTGGGCGTAAAAAAATTGTTAACTTATTTGCTAGAATTTTAAGGAAAGAAGCCGATGGTAGCTATGTATTAGTTACTCCGGTAGAAAAAATTATGATTAAAGTTGATGATGTTCCGTTTATCGCAATAGATGTTAATATTACCGGTAGTGGAAGAGATTCTATGTTGAGCTTCTCTACAAACACTGGCGACACAGTGGTTGCTTCAGAGGAGTATCCTATTCGAGTTATTATTGATCCTAAGACAGAAGAACCTTCCCCTTATGTTTTGGTAAGAAGTAAGCTTGAGGCTAAAATTTCTCGCTCAGTTTTTTATGATCTTGTTAATCTTGGCGAAGAGTTTAATGGCTATTTTGGTATTTGGTCAGGTGGCTGCTTTTTTCCCTTTATGAAAGCTAGTGAATTAATAGATTAGTTATGAATAGAGAATGGAAAAATAAAATCTTAATGGCTGTCGATAAGAGGGCGCCTTCCTCAGCGAGCCTGAATCATGAGCCTGGTTCTAAAAGTGACTTTGATTTAATCGATAAGCCTTCTGATAGACTGGATCCTCGAGACTTAAAGCCTGCATCAGTGATAGTGGGTATAGTTGAAAGAGAAAAGCCTCAACTCTTTCTTACTAGACGTTCGGAACAACTCAAACAGCATTCGGGTCAAATAGCATTTCCTGGAGGTAAGGTGGAGAAAGGTGAAGACTTTACTGCTGCTGGAATTAGAGAGGCTAGGGAGGAAGTTGGTTTAGAGGATTCTGATTTTAATTTTTGTGGCTATCTAGATACTTATGAAACAGGCACAGGGTATAGAATATTGCCAGTAGTTGTTTTCATTCAGCCTAAGTTCATTCCAAAAATTGATAAATCTGAAGTAGCGGAAACATTTGAGGTACCTTTTGAATTTTTAATGAATGAAAAAAATCACCAGTTACAGTCAGGCGAATGGAAAGGGTCGGTAAGAAAATATTACACAATGCCTTATGAGGGATATAAGATATGGGGAGCAACGGCAGGAATGATAAGAAATTTATATGAAAGGATTATTAAGTTTTGATTAGAGTTTTATATTACCTGTTAATTTTTTTATCTCCTCTTGTGGTATATATACTATGGGTTGTTTTATCCAAGGGCAGGATTGTTCATTTAAGATTCTTTTGGCCTCTGATCATTGGTTTATTTCTAATGATCTCAAGTTTATTCTCTTCTGTATTTTTTTCCGATACGTTAATGAATAAAAAATATAATCACCCTAGAGTTATTGACGGAGAATTTAAAGAAGGACACTTTACAGAATAAATGATCAATTCCATTCAAAAAATTTTTATGAACGATAAGATGAGTAAGAAGATTATGTCTCTGTTAAATGAGGGTGAAGATATGGCTCGTTTTGTTGGCGGGTGCGTAAGGGATTCCCTTGTCGGTCTCACGTCTTCTGATATTGATATAGCCACAAAACACAGGCCTGATAAAATCATTGAAATTTTATCCTCTAACTCTATTAGGTTTGTTCCAACCGGAATTGAGCATGGAACCATTTCTGTTTTTACAGATAAGTTTAATTTTGAAATTACTACCCTTAGATTGGACACCAAGACAGATGGACGGCATGCGAAGGTTAGATTCACAGATGACTGGGAGCTAGATTCTGATAGAAGAGATTTTACGATTAATTCTATTTACTTATCAAGTGAGGGTAAAATTTTTGATCCGCATAAGGGAATTTCTGATCTAACTGAAAAAAAAATTATTTTTATTGGTGATTCAAGGCAAAGGATAAATGAAGACTATCTCCGTATACTAAGATTTTTTAGATTTAACGCATACTATAGTGGTGATCATGGTGGTAAAGAAAATTTCCTTTCATCTGAGGCTCTTGAGGCATGCGAAGAATTAAAATTTAATTTGATAAAGCTATCGCCCGATAGAGTACAGAATGAATTTTTTAAAATATTACTCGCCCCAAGATCAAAAGCTGTGATTAATGCGATGCTTCGTATTGGTATTTTAGATATTATTTTTAATTCCAGAACTGATTGTTTAGTTTTTTATAGAATGGTTGATATTGATCTAGAAAATACACTTACACCCAATCCTGTTCTAAGGTTTGTTTCGTTAGTTTTTATGCATAATATTCCCCCCGATCAGATGCATATGTTTAATTTTTCAAATAAACAAAAAGAAAAGATAAGATTCTTAACCAACAAAAATCATATTATTTCACTCAATGCATCGGAAAAGGAATTGAGAAAACTTCTTTATCTACATGGTAGGGAAAATTGTAGAGATATTATTAGATTCTGTTGGTCAAAGGACCTGAATATCTCAAACGATATCAAGTGGAAGACTTTATTCGCAATTATTCATGCATGGGAAAGACCTGTTTTTCCTTTGGGAGGTTCAGATGTTATGGCTTTTGATGTTGAGGAAGGGCCTATTCTTGGGGAAATTTTAAAAGATTTAGAAAATTCATGGATTTTATCTGATTTTAATAAGGATAGGGTATTATTACTTGATGATCTTAAGCAGCTAGTGAAAGATAAAACTAATTTAATTTGAGGTGCATTATTATGTCGCATCATTAAATATTTTCTTTACTTTCCTATCAAGATATCACATACAGATTAGCAAAATGAAATATACAAGTGGTAAATAAATGACCAATAAAACTAAAGAAAAAAAACCAACACGAAGAGACTTTCTATATATTACAACAGCAGTTTTTGGGGCAACTGGAGCAGCAGCTGTTGCTTGGCCTTTGATAGACCAATTAAATCCAGACGCATCAGTGTCTGCGCTATCTAGTGTTGAAACTGATATTTCATCAATACCCGAAGGTGGGTCATTAAAAATTGCTTGGAGAGGTAAACCTGTCTTTATTAGGCGAAGAACTAAAGAAGAGATTGAGATTGCTGAAAAAGAAGATAATGAAAATTTACCTGATCCTCAAAACGATGCTGATAGAGTTAAAAATAAAGAGTGGTTAGTTGTTGTTGGCGTTTGTACTCATTTGGGTTGCATACCTATTGCGGATAAAGGTGATTTCGGGGGTTGGTTCTGTCCATGCCATGGCTCTCACTATGATATCTCTGGAAGAATTAGAAAAGGTCCGGCACCAACAAACTTGGAAGTACCACCCTATGAATTTGTTAATGAAAATATTATTAAAATTGGATAATTAGCTATGAATCATGATTATGAATATACTCCAGGAAATGCTTTTACTAAGTGGCTAGATAAGAGATTGCCCCTTATCCGTTTTGCCGATGAAAATCTTTTAAGTTTTCCTACTCCAAAAAATTTAAATTATTTTTGGACATTTGGTTTTATTCTTACACTGTGTCTAGTTACTCAAATTATTACAGGTATTGTGTTGGCAATGCACTATACCCCTCATGTCTTAATGGCATTTGATAGCATAGAGCATATAATGCGCGATGTTAACTATGGTTGGCTTATTCGATATATTCACGCAAATGGCGCTTCAATGTTTTTCTTGGCAGTCTTTATCCACATGTTTAGAGGTTTATATTATGGTTCCTACAAAGAGCCACGGGAAATCTTGTGGATACTTGGTGTTGTTATTTTTCTTTTGATGATTATCACAGCTTTCATGGGTTATGTTCTTGTGTGGGGCCAGATGAGTTTTTGGGGTGCAACTGTTATTACTAATCTAGTTGGAGCTATTCCTTTAGTTGGTGAATCTATTCTAACACTCTTACTTGGAGGATTCAGCGTTGATAATCCAACTTTGAATCGTTTCTTTAGCCTACACTATCTTCTTCCCTTTGTTATTTTTGGAGTTGTTATACTTCACATATGGGCACTTCACGTAACAGGAAATAACAACCCAACAGGGATATCAGTCAAAAACACTAATGATACAATTTCTTTTCACCCATACTACACAGTAAAAGATTTATTTGCTTACGTAGTGTTTCTCCTAATGTTTGCTTATTTTATTTTTTATAATCCAAATATTTTAGGTCACCCTGATAATTATATTGAAGCTGACGCCATGGTAACCCCAGCCCATATTGTACCAGAGTGGTACCTGTTACCTTTTTATGCAATTTTGAGAGCAGTTCCGGATAAATTAATGGGAGTCCTTTTAATGTTTGGTTCTATAGTTGTCTTATTTTTCTTACCTTGGCTCGATACTATGAAGGTTAAATCAGCACGATATAGGCCAACCTACAAAATATTTTACTTTACCTTCCTGCTCACCTGTTTTCTTCTTGGTTACTTAGGAGGGCAGGCGCCTGAAGGTCTTTATTTGTTCTTATCTAGGGTCTGTACAATTTATTATTTTGCCTTCTTCTTGGTTGTAATGCCTATTCTTAGTCGATACGAAAAGCCATCACCAATGCCAATTGGTATATCGAATTCTGCTATAAATACTGATTTAGGAACTGACAAAAATCCAGCTCTTTCTATAAATAATTAGGAAATATTATTATGAGGTTAACGCAAGCAATAATCATTTTACTTACAATTGTTTTTTTCAGCAATAATCAAAATTTGTTGGCATCAGGCGATGAGACATTTAAAAATTTAAAACCAAATTTTTCGTTTGAAGGTCCTTTTGGAAAATTTGATCGTGAGAGCCTTAAAAGGGGCTATCAGGTGTACTCTGAGGTTTGCTCATCTTGCCACGGAATGAAACAACTATCATTTAGAAATTTATCTCAGCCGGGAGGGCCGGAGTTTTCAATCAATAAAGTAAAGGAGATTGCTTCCGAGTATTTTATACTGGATGGTTCAGATGAATATGGTGATCCTATTGAAAGAAGCAGAGTTCCTAGCGATCGGTTCCAACCTCCTTTTGATAATAAAGATGCGGCTAAAGCATCGAATAATGGTGCTTACCCCCCAGACTTATCATTAATTGTTAAAGCTCGTTCTGATGGCGCTAATTATATATACTCTCTTTTAAGTGGCTACGAGGAGCCTATGCCTGAAAGTATGCATATTGATGAATCTTTAAGTTACAACCCCTGGTTCTCTGGAAGCGCCATAGCAATGGCTCAGCCTCTATACGATGAAATGGTTGAGTATGATGATGGAACAATAGCTAGTATTTCGCAAATGTCCTATGATGTCGCGAACTTCCTTGCGTGGGCTGCAGAACCAACTATGGAAGAAAGAAAAAGCCTTGGTCTGATAGTTATGGGATTTTTATTTATTTTTCTTATCCTAATGTTCTTTAGTGTAAGAAGATTATTCAAAGATGTTCATTAACTAATTATTAAAGCGAAAGTTCATTATATCACCATCCTGAACTTCATACTCCTTGCCTTCTAATCTTACCTTTCCTGCATCTTTAGCTTTTTGAAAGTCATTGAATTTTATTAATTCTTCGTAATTAATAGTTTCCGCTCTAATAAATCCTTTTTCAAAATCTGTATGAATTTTTCCAGCAGACTCTGGTGCAAGAGTAAATCTTTTGATTGTCCAGGCTCTAGTTTCTTTTGGTCCTGAGGTAAAATATGTAACGAGGTCCAGGGTTGAATAGCCCTCTCTAATAAGAGTGTTTAAACCTGGTTCTTCCAGCTCAAGGGAATCTATGTATTCATCTCTTTCTTCATCACTTAATTGTGAAATTTGACTTTCTATGCTGGCTGAAATTCTTGCAACCTTTATTTTTTTTGAGGCCGCATATTCCTCCACTACCTTAGAGTATTTATTACCGGAGCTTGCGCTTTCTTCGTTAACATTACAAACATAGATCATTCTTTTGCTTGATAATAAACTAAATTCAGAGAAATATTTTTTATTAGTTTCATCTAATTCAGATTCGTCAAATATTAATCCTTTGTTTAGTTCTTCTAAAATTTTATTGACTAACAATAGTTTTTCTTTTGCCTCTTTATCACTTCCTTTTGCCTTCTTCTCAAGAGAGCTTGCTCTTTTTTCTAAATTACCAATATCCGATAGCAGTAATTCTGTTTCGATAATTTCTATATCTTCAAGGGGGTTAATATAGCCGTTAACATGAGTAATATTATCATCCTCAAAACAGCGAACTACGTGTGCAACAGCATCAACTTCTCTAATGTTAGAGAGGAATTGGTTTCCTAGACCCTCTCCTTGTGACGCGCCCTTAACTAATCCTGCAATATCAACAAATGTTAGTCTTGCTGGAAGAATCTGGATGGATTCATTTATTTCTGATAAAATCTCTAGACGATCATCAGGTACATCTACCTCACCAATATTAGGCTCTATTGTACAAAAAGGATAATTTTCTGACTGAGCAAGGGAAGTTCTCGTGAGCGCATTAAATAAAGTAGACTTTCCAACGTTTGGTAAACCTATTATTCCGCAACGAAAGCCCATTCAGTTTATTTCTTTATTTGAACTATATTTTTTTGAAATTTCTTTTCGTCGCCGTCAATCAATATAGTAATATTTTTAGCAATTGAGGATAATATTTTTTCAAGATTTTCAGAGTCTTCTTTTGATAAATCACCTAAAACATGGTTTGTTACTTTTTCTTTATCGCCCGGATGACTAATACCTATTCTTATTCTGTAATAATCTTTGCCAATATTCTCATCGATTGATTTTAATCCATTATGTCCTGCGTCACTTCCACCTTTTTTGACTCTAACCTCACCAAAAGGAAGGTCTAGTTCATCATGAAATACAATAATTCTTCCAGGGGGTATTTTATAAAAATTCGAGGCCTCTCTTACAGCACGACCAGATTCATTCATAAAGGTTTGTGGCTTGAAAGATATTAGCTTTCTCTCATCTATCGCACCCATTGATGTTCTGCCTAAAAATTTAGTCCTACTTCTTCCAAATTTATGGAAGGATGAAACTTTATCCAAAGCCATGAATCCAACATTATGTCGATTATTTTTATGTTTTTCGCCAGGATTTCCTAGTCCAACAAAAAGTATTGTATCGTTTGATAAAGCCAAGGTGGTTAATTATTCCTTCTCTTCTGATTCTTCGGTTGTATCTGAATCTGAATCTTCTTCTGATTCTGAATCCTCTTCTGTACCTTCAGGTTTATCAGATTCTGCGGCATCAAGAGCATCCATTTCCTCTTCAGTCTTAGGAGCGGCAATGCTAGCGACAGTAATATCTCTTTCCGTAATAGCCGATACAATACCCTCAGGCAGTTTTATATCAGATAGGTGAATAGTATCGCCAATTTCTAAACCTGTTAAATCAACCTCTACACCCATTGGTATGTCGGTCGCAGGACAATCTAATTCAACTGTATACCTACTGATATTTAGAACGCCACCAGCCTTTATTCCAGGAGATTCTTCTTCATTCAAGAAAGCTACAGACACCTCAACTGAAATTCTTGAATTAGCGCCAAGACGAAGAAAATCAATATGAATAATATTTCCTTTAACAGGGTGTAATTGAATATCTTTTGAGATTGCTTTAAATTTTTCGCCATTTAATACTTCAACATCAATTAGCTGTGATAACATTTTACCAGTGTTATAAAGTTTTAATGTTTCTTTACTGCTAACGCTTACTGAAAGTGGTTCTTTTTCATCTCCATACACTATGCAAGGAATTTTACCTTCCTTTCTCACAGCCCGCGCAAATGATTTACCTGTATCTTTTCTTTCTTCAGCCTTTAATAAGGTGGTTTCTGCCATCCTCTTTCTCCAAAATATAATTAAAATTTTTCCTGTGGCGGGTTATACCCCCGCTTTAAGATCAAATCAAGTTAATCAAACAAACTTGATACAGATTTTTCATCAGCGATCCTTTTTATTGCCTCTCCCAGGAGAGAAGAGATAGAGATAACCTCTACTTTATCAGATTTTTTTACTAAATTTGATTCTTCAATCGTATCAGTCACAACTAGTTTTTCTAGTGATGATTGATTGACCCTTTTAACAGCCTCACCAGACAATACGGCATGTGTTACATATGCGTATACTTCTTTAGCCCCCTTTTTTAAAAGAGCGTCAGAAGCGTTGCAGAGTGTTCCAGCTGAATCAACTATATCATCTATTATAAAGCATGTTCGACCGGTTACATCACCAATAATATTCATTACTTCAGAATCCCCAGCTTTCTCCCTCCTTTTATCTACTATTGCTAAGTCAGTTCCAATTCTACTTGCTATTATTCTAGCCCTTACAACACCACCAACATCAGGAGAGACAATAATAGGGCTATTATCATTTATTTTATTTTTAATGTTTGATGTTAAAGCCGGCGCAGCGAATAAATTATCAGTAGGAATATCAAAGAAGCCCTGTATTTGTCCTGCATGCAGGTCCATTGTCAAGACCCTGTCTGCTCCTGCTTTATCAATCATATTTGCTACTAGTTTTGATGTAATAGGAGTTCTTGGGCCGGGCTTTCTGTCTTGTCTGGCATATCCAAAATAAGGTATTACGGCCGTTATCCTCTTAGCCGACGCTCTTCGGAGGGTATCAATAATGATTAAAAGTTCCATTAAATTATCGTTTACAGGGAACGATGTTGATTGAATTACAAAAACATCTTCTCCACGAACATTTTCATGCATTTCAACAAAAATTTCTTTATCTGCAAACCTTTTTACATCGCACTTTGATAGATTAACGTCCGCATAGTCAGCTATTTTTTTTGCTAGAGTTAAGTTTGAATTTCCTGTGACTAATTTCATTCGACCTCACCAGTATTCGATTGATTAATTGTGTTAAGTGCTCGTTGTACCACAAGTAAACCCCTCGGGCGAGGGGAATTTATTTGACGTGATTGCAAATACTTTAAACAGTTTCCCCATTTTATCCTCATCGATAAGACGACTTAAACCTAAGCGTAATTCCTTTTTTGTTTTAACATCGCTCATTCTTTCTAAAGATTTGAGTCTCTCAATGGCCCCCATTTTTATTAAAAATGAACCTTGAGTATCTGGACCCCAAACATCAACCATACTATCTTTTGCCTGAGTGATTATATCCCTAAAATCTACATGACTTGTTATGTCCGCAAGACCGGGTTCATTTAAAGGATTCACAAATTCACTACCTTTTATTGCCTGTAGTGTATCACCATATCCATCCGTATAACCATAATCAAAAAAAAGAGCTCCACCATTATTTCTTTTTATAAAGCTTGATATTTTCTTAATAAAATTTCTACTTCTAAAGTTTATTTCAATAATAGCGTTTATTTTTATATTAATTAATTTTTGACTATCTAGAAGTTTAGAAAGTTTTGTTTTCTTATGACAAAATATTAATTCTTGATCTCCATTATCGATACAAATCTCTCTCCAGCAATCTTTGTTTTTAATAAATTGATTGACTGGAAAGGTATCCAGGAACTCATTACCAATAAAAATTGTTGGTTTTTCTGGTATATCCTCGAGTCTTCTAAAGTGAAGTGATTCTTTAATATTTTTTTTTTGGATTTTAATTAACTTATTATTAATATCTAAGAATATATAATTAGTTACCTTAGCCCCTAACACTCTTTTAATATCACTAAGGAGGGTTCCTCTTCCGCCACCTAGATCCACTATTTGTATTTCTTTAAATTTTTCTTTTTTTGTAAATAAAGCCAATATCCAAATACCAATTATTTCACCGAATATTTGTGAGATATCTGGAGAGGTTACAAAGTCTCCCTTCGAGCCGAGAGGCATTTTTTTTCTATAATACCCATGTTCTGAGTCGGTGAGTGCTACCGTCATAAAGTCAGCTATCGACAAGGGACCTTTCTGTAAGATAATATCTTTAATTTTTCTTTTAACAAATGTCATTTCTTTACAGAGTTAATTACTAAAATTAAACCTATTAACATAAGGGGAATAGATAGAATAATTCCCATAGTTACATTGGGAATTATATAACCAATATGCTGATCTGGTTCACGGAAAAATTCAATTAGAATTCTTGACAGGGAGTATATCAATAAGAAATATCCGCTAATCAGCCCTCTCTTTTTTAGTCCTTTACTGGCGATTAAAGCTGCTAGAATTATAAATAAAAGTATTCCCTCAAGACCAGCCTCATATAATTGGCTGGGGTGACGTGGATATTCACCAGCTCTTGGAAATACCACACCCCAAGGTACGTTTGTAACTTTACCCCACAACTCACCATTAATAAAATTTGCTATTCTTCCAAAAAATAATCCAATTGGAACCACGGCGCAAATAACATCGCCTAGCTCTAAAATAGGCTTCTTGTATAAATATGAGTAAGAAATTATTGCCACTAACACTCCTATCACACCCCCATGGAATGACATCCCTCCCCTCCATAAGGCAAATATTGAAATTGGGTTGGCGATATAAAAATCTATATTATAAAATAATGCATAACCTATGCGTGAGCCAAGTATTATACCAACAACTATCCAAAGAAATATCTCATCAATATCACGTTGATCAATGCTTAAGTCGGAGTTTATCTTTTGTTTATTAACTATTTTTTTTGCGTAATAAAGCCCAAGCAACATGCCTAGCATATAAGCAATTCCATACCAGTATATATTTATTGGTCCTATTGAAATCGCTACTGGGTCAATATTTAGAATAATATTTTTCATTTATATTAATTTATACATTTATTTTATCTAATTTAAAATATTTTGGCATTTTAACTATTATGTTTTTTCAATTTGTAGTATGGTAACATAATTCAAACACTATATGTGGTAATTTATGGCTTTATCAAAAAATATTGAATTATTGGAAGATCCCTTAGATACCGTTGAAATGGTGGCAAGCATGAGGGATTGGACCTATGAAAGAACTGAAAATGAGGTATCAATTATTGCTAAAGGGCAATGGTCTGATTATCAAATATCAGTAACATGGGTTGATGACTTTGAAGGTATAAATATCGTCTGTGGATTTGATTTAAAATTTCAACAAAGACATAAAAATAATATTCTTCATTTAGTTTCTTCTATAAATAATCAAATGTGGCTAGGGCATTTTGATATATGGATTGATGAAGGTGTTGTGCTTTATAGAAATACGTCGCTTTTTAATAGAGATAAAATTTCACAAGAGCAATTTGATGAGGTTATGTTTCAAGCGGTATCATCATGTGATCAATTTTTCCCCGCATTTCAATACATCCTGTGGGCTAATAAGAATGCTGATCAAGCTCTTGAGGCAGTTTTATTTAATACACAGGGTGAGGCTTAGTAGATAATTAAAATAGCCATGGATACTCATAAAAAATTATTAATTTTAGGTGCAGGAAAGATGGGAGGAAGTTTGTTGAAAGGCTTAATAGCTAGCAACAAATTAGATTTTGATATTTCTATTATTGAGCCAAATTTAACCAATGATATTCAAAAACTCATAAATCCAAATGGAATAGAATATTACAAGTCACCTGAGGATATTAAAGACCCAGATTTTGACTTAGTAATATTTGCAGTTAAACCCCAGTCTATTAATGAAGTTTGCGCAGGGCTAGGTAAAAGTTTAAATCAAAAAAAAATCTTTTCAATAATTTCAATTCTTGCAGGAACTAAAATCAAAGAGTTTAAAAGTTTTTTTAAAGAATCACCCGTGATAAGAACAATGCCAAATCTAGCTGTGTCTGAAGGTAGTGGTATGACAGCTCTTTGCGGCAGTAATAATGCAAATAAATCCTTCAAAGCTACTGCAGGTAAAATTTTTTTAGAAGTCGGTGAGATTATTTGGGTTGATAATGAGGCTATGATGGATGTGATTACGGCAACATCAGGATCTGGGCCAGCCTATTTCTTTTTTTTAGCAGAGTGTCTTGCTTTAATC
>Ga0209091_10001224_pt1 | contig 22942 bp, 21 predicted proteins | sample ArcticOcean_MG_C_6_FD_187438 | JGI IMG/M metagenome (GOLD analysis project Ga0209091, IMG submission 187438) | Marine microbial communities from western Arctic Ocean - ArcticOcean_MG_CB8_128 (SPAdes) (version 2) | ecosystem: Environmental > Aquatic > Marine > Oceanic | place: Arctic Ocean...
TGGGAAAGGGGCAAGGAAGATGCCAAAAAAGAATACCCATCGGTTGTAGCTGCAGCCAAGGCGATTGGATATAAGTCTGTGAATACAGTGCACGACATTCTTAAAAACACCAAGGATGGAAAAAATACAAAAAACAAATGGCGAGGTGAATATAGAATAAAAATAATAGTACAAAAAAATGAGAATATGTAGCATCCTGATGGGTCCACAAATTCAACGTAATTGTTTGAATTCGTCGGGCGCCCAGGTTCGGAGCTGACAGGCACGAATCTGCTGTTTGAATTGGGTAGTGACGCGAAACAAATCATAAAAAAAATTAAAGATTATTTTGAACCGCTTGGTTTTATAGTTTTACTGTCCAATGTTGTTCCTGGTCGTATGAACGTTGAAAAATGTGCCCTCAAGTCTTTTGTATCTCTGTTGGTATCGACACGCCATATTCCTCTATTTAGGACCTGGACCGCTGTCAAACGCCGCGTGGTTCTTTTTTCTCTCTTTTGTTTGATAAAACGACTCTCGACCAACATCATCCGAACCATTCGTTTGTAATAACGATGACCTTTGTGAATATGAGTATTTGTGGTCTGCAAACGTTTGGACGCCTGTAGTACGTCGGTTTGGACGTGTTTGTGGTTTGTTGTATACTCGATGCGAATAAAAAAATCAAAACCGCCGTTCAGAGCACTTTTGAAAGATTCGTCGTCGGCTTTTGCAACCGCTTCGTCGACAATAAGGCGAGGATTAGTCAACACTTTCGCGGGACGCCATTTATTTTTGACATGGAATTCTACTGTTTCACCCTTTTCGAAACGACGACCCACTGTCCGGACGTTTTCGTCCGACATGGCAGTCATAATTTCATCGGTCTTCATTTTTTAAGAATATCCCCGACTATATAGGATATTACACTATTCCCGCACAACATCTACATTCCTCAATTCGTCGACCGGTGATGTCAACAAGTTTGCCTTAGATGTGGCCCCTTTGATGACCAAACCCTTTTCATTGATTACAACCGATGGAGACGCCAAAATACCTTCCAATGGATTGCCTACAGTTGTAATTACTTCTTTTGTAATCTTTTTAGACATTTTCCTATTTCATTAAAAGAAGAATATAACAATGTTTTTTTATGTGTAATATATGTTTGCTGGGCGCGCTGGAATGTTGAACAACCTGCGGCGGCCATACTTTTGAATATCAAGTAACGTTTGTGAAAAATCCGAACCTGTGTGAAATCCGAACTATGTAAAGAGACGGGTTCTGATTATGATGTTTTCACCACAAGAAGTTTTTACAGTAATAATATTGTTATCTTTTTTGTCATATATTTCATACATTTGGGTCAGACTCTCGAGTGGCCTTTACGAACCACTACCGACACTTTGAAAAACGACCTCCCTATAAAAAATCCAAAAGAATATTTAACCAACTATATATTACCTGAATGGAAACCAAAATGTCTACACTGGAGGTGGCTCCAGAAAATAATTGGTACCCTCAGCCCCCTACATCGTTGCCACAGATTGTGATTGACAACGATCCTCTGGAATTTGTATTTCTGAGTATTTTCCGTTTTCCGTTTTCATCTGTTTCTGGGATAAGAGTTTGCCATAGAGACCAGTAATTTTTATAAGTATAGTACAGAATATTGGGTTAGGAGTTGGGTTAGGGTTAGGGGTTAGGGTTAGATATATCTAGGGTTAGGGTTAGGTTGAGAAATTTTCTCGGTTAGGGTTAGATTTAACCTACGGATATCACAGGGGTATTTATTGGTTTCTAATTAAGTCCAAACGACAGAAACCAGTAATTTGTGCAAGTATATTACAGATTAATTTTTCTTTATGTACAACCATTACACGCTTTATTAACTCTTCATCATCTCCATCATGTCTTCTTTGGTAATAAGTTTGTCCTTGTACAGTTGAATAATTTCCATTTTCAACTGTTGCGACGTTTCTTTTGGTGTCGTTTTTGGGACACTGTCCTCTTCCTCTTCCTCTTCCTCGTCCCCGTCCCTGTCCAAAGCGCGTGCTGCGGCGGTTCCTGGGTCGCTGTGAAGGTAACGGGATGTGACTTTCACGTCGCTGTGGCCCAATATGTCTCGCAGATGCACCAACGTGGCACCGTTGTCGTGGGCGTGACTCGCACCGGCATGACGAAGCCAGTGAGCGGAACTACGTGGCAGGCCAGCCCTTTTAAACACATTTTTAATGCGACGTCCCGTTTGTCTGGACGAAAGAGGGCCGTCGTTCCCTGGGAAAAGGTACTGTCCCTCTTTGGTTGCAAGCACGACGGGTTTCAGCATCGCTGTACCCTTTTTACCAACCAATACATCTCTTTCTTTCTCGTCTTGGCCTTTGCCAATGACATGCAATTGCAGTAATTCTGTGCCATTTTCCTCAACAAAGGTACAGCTCTCGTATTTGAGCGTGCGAACTTCTTTCAGACGCAACATGCCGTAGTAGCACCCTGCAATGAGTCCACGGTCTTTCTGGGTGTTGGTTGCGGCGAGCGTGGTCGCTACTTCTTTTGTCGTGAGGTAGCGTACCACGGTGGACGGTGGTGGTTTGGAGGGTACTTTCAAATGTTGTGCCGGATTTTCCTTTATTCGACGATTTTGCACGAGCGTTTTGAACAAAGACTTGACGGCCGCCACTCTGGGTTGTTTGGTGGACTTGGAGGCGGTCGCAATGATGTATTTGCGCCACGCCAGGAGGTTGGTGTACGTGACTTGGGTGTACCATTCGTTGGGTTGGATGTCGCAGTGTTCCATCAAAAATTGGTACAGGTCGTCGATGTGACTTCGGTATTTGCGAATGGTTTCGGTAGATTTGCCGTCCAAGAGCCATTCGTCTGTGGCTTCGTCCTCCCACGTCTTCCGTTTGTTGGACTTACCAGTCTTCTTGGGCTTACCGGACGGGTTGGTCTGGGGCTTACCGGTCGCGGTGGGGGGGTTACCGGCCGCCAATGTCTGGTAAGTGGCCTTACCGGACGTACCATCGCGTCGATTACCAGACACCCGACCCCGCTTACCGGACGCCCCACTCTTACCAGACGTCGCACGACCCTTCCCAGACATCAACCTGTCGTCGTCCGAGTCATCAGAGTCCTCGGAATCCTCACCCGACCGGACATGCACGGTACCTCTTTTATTGACTGATCCTTTGGATGAACCTTTGGATGATCCAAATGATGAACCACCGCTGTGGTGTTCGTCCGAACTAAAAGACTCGATGGAATCGTGGCTCGCGTCGTCGCTTACAATGTCGCGTCCGGCGTCGAACCCGTCGTCGCTTTCGTCGTCCATCGTCCCGCCCACGGTGTCCAGGAGCAACGAGGGTGACATACAACCCTTTGTGAAATTGGAAGTTGATCTGTTGGTCTGACTTAAGGAAAGTTTCCCGATGGGTAGGACCAAGCGAAGGGGCGACCGAACAGGACGGTTGGAATAAGCCGTGCGCAACAACTGCGCACCCGGACTCAAAGGCTTGACCGGTCCCGTTGGACAGGTGGTTAACGAGAAAGGACGTGGTCCAACTTGGGGATCTGTTGAAGTTGGCAGAGAGGTCTTTGAAGCACGAGACCGTTTCCTGTCGGGCGGGGTTGCGTGTGGCGACAACACGGATTGTTCTAACTCCTCCTGCTTCTCCATTTCCTTCAGACGTGCGCGTAACCGCACTATTTCGTGGTGGCGCATCGTTGGAACAAGGGACAAGGTGGCAACGTGGCAACTGACAGAAGGAATTTCCAAGGAATTTGTAAACTATTATTTCCTTGGGAAAAATCTAGGAGTTTAAGCACGTAGTTTTTTAAGTCTCCTTCCAGAAGACCTATTCAGATACCAGTAGAATAACCCATATAATCACTGTAAAATAACCTAACCCTAACCCAAAATTTAACCCTAACCTACCTACCCTAACCCTAATCGCGTAAAATCTAACCCTAACCGCGTAAAATCTAACCCGAAATCTAACCCTAACCGCGTGTTTTTTGGAAACAATTACAACTGGAATACATTAAATACTTGAACCTTATGTTTTTTTACATTTGAGTATTTGCTAAACGTCGTCCAAATGATACTTTTCGAAATTTTCATCAAACATAGTGACCAACAAATATTTAAAAAAAAATGATTATTTAGAATAGAATTATTTGCTATTCTAAATAACATGTCTCATTTGGTTGAACACGACGCATGTCCTCATTGTTGGCACAAAACCGCTAACACATCAGGCTCAGTGGGTATTGGTACGTACTCTATAGAAGAACTGATAACACATAAGGGTGGTAACTTAGATAAATACGGTACGTGTAATATATGCCAATGGAATGTTGTGTTAATTGAGAATTGTACAAATTGTACAAAAAATACAGCTTGTCCTGAATGTTATGCGAGTGGTTATGATGGCATGTTGAATGAAGACACACCCTTGATGTTCCACAACTTGTATATGCGCAATTCACACTATAAACGGTCTTGGGACGAACGCCCACAGTCTATAGGAACATGGTATGCAAATCAAGTTCATTCTTACATGGATGTAATCTCTATATTAAAACGATTTACATCAAATTATAAAGTACATTCGGAATTAAATATTTTAGAAAGAACCCTAACAACGAATAAATCCGTGTTTTGGAGTAGTTTTAAAGCAATATGTTTGCGCTATTTTACAACTACCGATGATATTTCTGTAGCAATAAATGCATTTTATTGTATGTTATGGCAACATAAAATGGTCTTGTAGAAATAGTTAAGAATATTCCCAACGGGCATATTTGGTCTTTTTTAATTCTATTTAAAAAAAAAACATTAAAATGAATACGTGGTTGTCTGACACAAAACCCCTACTAAGTCTCGTATTTCCATTTCTAAACACGTCAGAACAACAAAGATGGCGTCTATCAGGTTCGTTTGCAAAATATATGTCGGACAAGTACCTTCTTCCTTCGAAATGGAAGGATATAGTGTTAAACCAACCAAATGTCGAAACTTGTCCCATTTGTTCACGAATTCATTTGAATAGTAAAATGTTTTATTGTTCTATATGTTTAAGGTTTATATGTGGTAACCACGTAATGACTTGCAAAGTGTGTATGTACGATTTGTGTGCATCATGTGCCCAGTCAAATCAATGTACTATGTGTCAATGGCCCACATTTTCTCTTCATTATTCTTAATTGTCATCACATACCGAGCATAGTACCGTGGACCAGACAATGTCTCTCCACATAAACGCGTTTTGTCGACCTGGAACGAAACTAAAAAGCGTTCTACAGGCCATCGTAACTTGTCTATGACCAAAGGAGATAATTCGACGGCAGGGGCGTAAAATTGATTGCCGTCTTTCGTAGAAATTGTCAAAGCTTTTTTACCAAACGCAACAACAGCACCGATTAACATTTACAAACAAATTTTGACACTATATACACTATAACAGATATATTCAACTTCAATATGTAGTTTGTGATATTAACTTGTAAATAAACTTTTTTCCGTAATTGTCTCTTTTTGTTATTTCTTCTTCACGTGTCTTTGTAATTATTTAAATAGAACGAGTTTCTAGACATTTTTTGAGCGAGTGCACCGAAAAAACTGAACAATACAAATATCAAACAAACTTGTGTAAAAAAAAAACACTTGAATAGTATTTTTAATATTTGCATCGTTCAGTTTTGTTGACAAATCGTACAACGGGTTTTCTTAAACTTAGTATTGAATTCATAAAGACATTTTCGGTGCACAGGAGCATTACATTCGCATGGAGAAGTCGTATTACAGTCTTCCATACAAATGTAACATGATTGTGGAAGTAGTAATTCGTTATTCATTCTATTCTAATCCTCCGATATAATATTGTTTGGCAGGAGTGGCGAACCACCTGTCAAAAGGGTTCCATTGGTTTTCTTATATGTATTTCCAACCATGTCAATATTGGTAAAACTTGTGATGGTAGTGGTGGAGCATCTACTACAGATTTTTTAATGTAGGACATCTGTTTATTAAATAAAAAAATGCTTATATAGAATATTATAATGGATGTTCATTTTATGTTCATTTTATGTTTTAATATATTTCAAGTTGCTCGCGCTGTACGGTCTCACGTGTTTTATCGTTGTAGGTAACTTCATATTCCAAATGCAATTTGCACGAAATTGATTTAACAAAGTACGTAAAGAATGTAATGACATTTGTGTGATTCGTATGCATTTCACGTTTTATACTTTTTATGTTTGTAATGATAGCACTTTGTACTTTTCCATCTTTGACTACATACACCAATTGACCTATTCTCATATAGTTTGTATCAACTGAATAAATACTTGTTTTTTACAATATATAAACCTGTTGTGAGATACTATAAATGACTCCCATAGAAGAAATTGCAATATCATTTGGAACTTTATTTGTGATGTTTGGAATAATTGGTATACTGATTTATTACATCGAAAAAAAAAATGTCCCTCAGTAAAATATTCCGTGACTTTCATTACATACGAAGCAGTTAGAAAAAAAGACTTTGGCTGGTACTTGGACGAGTTGTATAAAGAACCAAAGATTTAGGCTCTAATTATCTTTTTAAACAAACGTTCGTGTTGCTTTGCGTGTTTCATGTGTAAATCGTGTACTTCTTCCAATAGAGTTTGTTGTTTTACGGTTAATTTAAACGACATTTTTGCACCGCGTTTTTTGACGTATCTTTTCCATTTAGTGATGATTTTGTAAATACGAATTTGTTCTTTTGTGCATTTTTGGAGTTCTCGCTTAGTTAGCGTTTGGTACCCGATGTTTTTATTTACGTGACGAAAGACTTTATAGCTCATGTTCTTGGCACCACACACGGGCAACGTGTTCCATTCGTCGTCGATACCGTAGCGTCCTGTTTTACGGAAATATCCTTTTGTTTCGTAAACGTGGTCACCTACTTTTACACCTTTCTCTTGGAGTGTCACTAGGCAAGTCTGGAGATTTGGAACACCGCAAATTTTCATTTTTTGTTGCAAGTCTTTTTCCGTAAATGGTGGATTTATTCCACGACTTAGAGGTTTAATATGACAGTTTAAGATAGTAGATTTGCGTTGTAAGAACGTAGCACGTCGAAAATACATTTGTACTCATTTTTAAGTATAATAAATAGAAAATAACTTATGTTTAACTTAATCTGTATTTAGACATCCGTTTACTCCCATGTGTTGGCGTTGTCCAGGGTGGGGCCCACCGTATGCGCGATTGCACCCATCACAGTACGGGTGTAATGGCACTTCCAATTCGTACAACATCTCGACGACGGTGGACATTTTCTTTTTATCACGCCTCACACGGCTAATTGTGCTATAATCGTCCTCCTCTTCTTCATCTTCACTGGACGAATATTCTTCAGCGTGCTTAAGAATCATGTCTGTACGGTTTAGAATTTGTTGTCGGTAACTCTCTAGTGCCCTTTCTGCCTCCTGTTTCAATTCTTTAATTTCTCCGATCAAGTGTTGCCGTCTGCTTTTGGTGTGTTGTACAAAAGTCGCAGTTTCGGATATTGTGTTCTCTTGGTCGATCATTTATTTCTATTCTAATCTTTTATATACTAGTTTTATTCAAAATGGTAAAAAAAATATTCGGATTAAATAGAAGTGTTTCGTCTATCAAACGCCCAAAAAAAGCCACTAAAGGATTTGGCAGAACGTGTAAAACGTGCGGGAAGCGTTTTGGCACACTTACCAGACTTAAAGACCATGAGGTGAAGTGTAGAAACACAGGGTTTCGTCATGGAGAGTTTGTAGTATTTAATGATCATAATAAATGTCGTCGACCCAAGCGATCCGTGAAGATGGTATGGATACCTGTATGTTCACTTATGAGAGGCAAAGACGTCGATTTATGGGCTGGAATGCATCCCGTAACTAAAAACAAGGTATTTAGTCTGAAAGAGTGGCCAAATAATTCACAAATTGAAGTGTATTTTAGAATTAGGCGTGAGATGTTTGATGCGGAAGGTAAAACAAAAAACCGTTGGAAGACGGCTGTAGAATGGGTTTAATGATTATTTACTATAAATATATGTATAACTATAAATATTAAATTATAAATGTCAGTTGTACAACATATTATCGATAACTATTTAGCATGTGATCAAACCAAACTTTCCCAACAGCACGCGCGTGAACTGTGGGCTATGATGCCGAGTTATGAGCGCCAGACCATTTTGGAACAATTGGTTATTCCTGCAGAGGGAAAGAAAGAACGAGACGATAAAAAAAGGCTCAAAAAAGACGTCGAAAAAACGAAAAATGAGTTGAAGGAAAAAGAAAAGGAATTGGGTGATGCAAGGGGGTGGGGGGTTACTGCATTATGGTCTGAGGACAAAAATGTTACGAGGCTCCAAAAGAAAGTAAAAAACACAAAGGTGTATTTATCACGGATTGAGGCGCGTTTAAAATATACGAACCGTGTTCTTGCGTTGGAAGAAGGCGAAGAACTTTTTAACGACAAAGTACTAGCATTTAGAAACCAAGTCAACACAGATCCATTTTGCATAAAGGTATTCGAACTTATAGACGAAACTGTTCGAGAATGGAACGAAAAGAAACAAAACGAAATCATTGAAATGCTTGGGAATACGACACGTCAAACGGAAGAATTTGAAAAACTGAGGAAATGGTACGAGACTGACAAATCTGTATCCTACGTGGATATTGAAGCAAAAGCTTTGGAATATAAAATAAAAACATCCATAACGAAAGATGATGTGGTACAAAACGACGTGGAAGGAATAAGAGAATTGGAAGTTGCGAAGAGAGCTGAACAAGAACTAAAAAAATTTGAAAAAAAGTATGGTAAATCTATGATACGATATGTTTCGTCGTTGTTTAAAACCAATAAACCAGATCCTAGAAAAATTGGGGATAATTGCAATTGGGTTAACATTAATATTGATTATTACCAGAAAAAAAAAGCGACAGACTTTGAAAGTAAAGGTTCGTGTTGTGAACCGTTGTTTGTATTGGGACACAACACGGAATCTGAAAAAATGTGGAAGGATCCTTCCGTATCGTCAATGCGATTTTTTACAATACCTTATCTGAACCAACAGAGGGGTGAAAGCAAACACTTTTGCTTCGATTGCGTTGCATTGCGCGATTATATATTATTTGAAATCGTAAGCAAAATAAAAGTAAATGGAAGCAAAAAATTCTCGTGGGAAGCGTTTGAAGATAAAGAGTTGGGCAAAACGTACAATAAATGGACGGCTGATGACGGTATTGCATTTACAGAATTAGAATTTTCCCAGTTAATAACGGCCATTGAAAAGGACGAAAGTATGTTCAATGGTGTGATTAAAAACCCTGCTTTCCCCCAATCAAAGGGACAGGCGACGGAATTTTTTTCACCCAAAGAACTTTACAACGCTTTGAATTATTTTACACAATGGCAAAAATTTCATTGTGAATTTAGGCACGGCAAAATTGACCTTGAATTAGTCAAAGAATTTGAAGATCAAAAATCGTACAAAGAAGGAATGTCGTCCATGTATACAATGTTTGGATCTGTGTATGATTTTTTCGCTGGGAAAATAACATCGCTACTTTCATACCTCGAACAATTTTGGTTTTATAGACTCATAAGGAAAATCACAGATACCGTGGGATGTATGTTTGGTGTTATCACACTAGCAATGAATATTTCTGCCCTTGCGGGTGGTCTTACAGCTACGCTAGCATCTACAGGAGCGTTTATCGTAACATGGTGGGCGTGGTTATTGATTGGTATTGCTGCCCTTGTATATGCAACGTGGTGTCAAGTACGTCCAGCGAGCGAACATGGTACCGAAACGCCAGCATGGCGCCGTTGGTTAAATGCGTTTGGAAAATTATTGTCTGGCGCGTTACATTTTGTTTTTAAATTATTGGGCTTTACAGCGTACGCCGTCAAAGATTTTGTTAATTATCTTTTGGGAGCCATCGGAAATAACAACGTCTCCGCACGCTCTTTTGATATTAAAACATATGCTGTTGAAAAATGGGATAACGACAAATGGCCATTGTTGCAAAAAATAAAAGGATTTGTTGATACTATCATTGAAAAATTTACCATAAATATGTCAGGTACTGCGCCATTTGCATCAGCCACGGACGTTCCAAGTATGTGCTACGGTGGTATGGCCGTTGCAAATGTCTCAAACGTATTGTGCAAATGGAATAATAATGCGAAAGATTGTGACGTTCAGGAAGAAAACATGTCTCTCGTATTGAATAATACCGCAAACACTGCATTTTTATTTACATCATTAATGACGAGTATGGCGAGCTGGAGTTTAGTAGCTCCACCAATAGGAACAAGTTGGTTCATTTTAAGTTACGGTTGCACAAGCGCGTGGAGACGAATTAATAACAAAAAACAGGAGGATGAACCAAAGCCAATAAAACAGTGTTACAGAATTGCGACCTCCACTGTTAACGAAGAGCAAAAAAAGTTGAGAAACGAAAAGAAACTTGGACATCAAAGTAAGTTTAGTATGTCCACTTAAAAAAAAATGTTGTTGCATGTAGTTGTAATTTGACACTATATATTAGCAAACATTTTATATTATAATGACCGAAAAAAGTAAACTCATGTTCGATTTCGAAGCATCCGAAGACATCAAAGAGGATTTCGCAAAATTCAGAACCAAATCGTCATTAATGGACACTGCCAAGAAATGTGCCGTCGAAGCAGTCGGTACATACTTTTTAGCGTCGACAGTCGCATTAAGCGTAGCTAGAGCTGGTGATAATGCACCACTCGCCATCGGGTTAAGTCTCGCAGTCATGATCTATGCGTTTGGACATATAAGTGGTGCACACCTCAATCCCGCCGTCACACTTGCCGTAGCTATTCGTGGGAGAATCGACTACATGTCCGCAATAGCATATACAGTCGCGCAATTCGTCGGCGCATTGCTCGGTGCAGCGCAGCAAAAGGAGGTTCTTGCTGCGCTTGTTCCTCCTGAGATGTCAGGATATCCTGAAATGCCATCTGGTGTCGAATACGGCACTGCTCTTTTATTAGAGATCACGTACACATTTGCTCTAGCCATTGTTGTTTTGAACGTTGCAACTGTCAAGAAACATGCCACTAATTCGTTCTACGGATTGGCCATTGGATTTACTGTTACTGCTGCTGCATACGCAGCAGGGTCAATTTCAGGAGGCGCTTTCAATCCTGCTATTGGTATTGCATTGCCCGCTGTGCACGGCGTAACCGACGACTTTTGGCTGTATTCGATAGGTCCAATGATCGGAGGCGCATTAGCAGGGGGGTTCTTTCGCATGACGGCCCACGCAGACGAACTTAAAGAACTTAAAAGAACTTAAAATAACTTAAATAATTCAAAAATCAAATTTAAATAAAAATCAAATTTAAATATAATTGTCATCTTTTGACTTTATGTTTATAAAGTGTTTATAAAGTGTTTATAAAGTGTTTATAAAGTTGGGAGTTCTGTAAATGTTACACTTTTGAAAAATTTCACTCTGACTTGCTTTAATTGTCTTCGTCCACCAGTTTCTTCACCGCGTTGACCATGGGGTTGTAGTTCAGAGACGGCAAAAATTTACTATTAAAGAATCGATTCCTATCCATAACATGTACAACTATAATGCCCTAATTCTCGGTCTTCTTTCGTGCGTTTTCGTACGGTCTGCTTACTACGTCGTCGACCACTTGTTATACCAAAAGAATGTGTATTACAATAATTTAATGGAACATCGGAGACTATATGTCCAGAAAAATATTGTCAAGTCTGTGTATCTGGTATGCATGGTCGTGAGTGCTACTATAATAGTAGTTGTACCTATCTTGGCCGAAAACCATTGGAAAACAGAATTAATTCAATACTTTGCAGTAATGTATGGTTCGAATGATTTAGTGGGAATTTTATGCGTGCCAAAGTTACCATCAACGACAAAAATACACCATTGTGTGAGTACATTTTTAGTATTGGTGTCGTTATCAATCGACTTTCAACAGTCTGAAATTGGCCAGTCCATGTTAGTGTACACCTACGCATCCGCTTCTGCGTACATTGTAAACTTACATTTGGGCATTCGTCTACTCCATATTCGAGGAAAATACAATTGGTTAAGGTACACTGCAGGCTTCATATATTCGATTACATGTGCAATGTCTTGGTCGTGGCACATATGGTGGACATACACGCGTAACTATTTGTATTGGTACCATTTTGTGTACATCAGTTTGTTACTATGGATTGTGCGTGACGACATTATTTTAATGCGTTGGTTAACAAGTATATAGGGTGTTGAAAAATGACAGAATGCGTTGTGTATTTCTTGGTGATTCTGGCATCGGTAAGACAACATTTTTAAAAAGAGCCATCTATGACAACAGTCGCACAGCACCCACCATTGGAGTTAATAGTATGGTATACATGTCCAACGGTAATAAACTACATTGTTGGGACACGTCAGGTACCAAAAGATTCGAAAGCATTTCCCTTATGTTTGTAAACTCAGTTGATGCAATTGTTTACATGTACGACGTTTCAATACCCGAAACGTTGGAAAGAGTTCGGTATTGGCGTCAACTGACAGAGAAAAATGATAATAAACACGATTTACACATACTGGTAGGGTTAAAAGGAGAACGACAGGACTGTTGCTCGTTGGAAGGATATGAAGATTTCCTTCATGTAAAATGTCCGACTGAACATCAAACTTTGGACACAATCATTGACATTATTAAATTCAAACAACCTAAATCACCACCTGCTCCTCGTCAAACTTGTTGTTTCTAATAAAAAATGTAAGTATATAAGAACATACAATTGTACATAATAAAAAATGGGATACTTGCCAGAAGTTGTACGTATTATTGCTGCCCACGGAGGCGGTGCCAAAGCTATTGGAACAGGGTTTTTCCTGTCCGTTGATGGTAAACTCGTCAAAGAAGAAGGACTTTTACTAACAAATGCGCATGTAGTGACTAATTCGCCCGTTGTCAAAATTATGACAACTTACATTGAGCACCAAGCGTTGCCAGTGACTATCGTTTCCGTCAATCATGACCGCGACCTCGCGCTCTTAAAAGTGGAACCACAAACCGTACAGTGGCTAAAACGCGTTTTGCGCGACCGCTACGAATTAAATCACATTCCTTCGTTAGGCTTTGGCGATTCCGACAGTTTGCGAACGGGGTACGAAGTGCATGCGGTAGGTCATCCGTTAGGTCTCATTGACCAGCAATTCACGACTGGAAAATACCAAGGGTGTGTGCATCTCAACAACGAAATACGCGGATTGTCTGGAGCACTGATCAACGGAGGAAATTCGGGTGGACCACTCCTCGCCACTTTTCAAGAAAAGGAACACAAAGCGATTCAAGGACTCCATTACTTTGTTCCCACGAAATACAAAGTGATGGGCATCAATACGTTCAAACTGACTGGGGCGAACGTGGATGGAGAAAATGGGTTTATACATGCAAACACTGTCAAGCGGGTGTTGCCCACTCTAATCAAGCCGCTCCAATTGAGATACAAACGTGAAAAAGCGGTGCAAAAAATGTTGAAAAATATGACCATGAAACAAGTGATGGCGGCACAACCTGTCGCACACGCAATCGCCGACCATTTAACTGCCAGTGAACAACAATCATTTCACGCGAACTTTTCCGACCTCGAGTATCAATGGAAAAGGAAGGAAATTGGTGGTACCGTCGACGGCAAACCACGTTCGTTTCAATCTTGGATGTGGAGACACGTTGTCAAACCAGGTACACGCCACACACACCGCGGGGGTCCAGAATTACTCTCCAAAGTTTTGTCCTTTGGCAACGACTGGGATAGTCTCATGGACTGGAAAAACGGCAGACGTTGGGGAGACGTTCGGGAAGAATTAGTTTCCACAAAAACACCCGAAACAGCACCCGCCGTCATTCGTATTTTGCCACCGCCCGCCACACACGTACACTCACCCAGAGTGGGCATCAGTTCACATCCCATATACACATCCGACCTGCTCGTACATTACAAATGCCCCGCTGGAAAAGACGGGAAATGGGCCGCACAAGGTGGAGTAATGGTCACCGACGTAGAACCAAAATCATTGTACCAACAAGCAGGTGGACGTTCTGGTGATTTAATTTACAAATTCGAAAACGAGTCGACCGTCGCCGATTTTACTCCCGCTGGCACTTGGTACTCTGAACATCGAGATTTGCCCATGTCTCTCACTGACCTGTGCAATGACACTGACATTGGTGGGACCATCACTTTGCACGCACTGCGTCAAGACGTCGGAAATGTAGAAATTCACATGACTCATCGCGAACCAACATACCAAGAACTGCCAGAAATTAGACAAACGTATGGCTACTGCGACGAGGGCAAATTTGAAGCCAAACAAAAAGCACAAATTCAAGGAATTATATTCGCTCCATTGCGCTTACAACACGTGGGAACATTCAAATTGTTGGATTATATGACACCAACAAATCAATATCAATTCAAAGTTGTAGTAGAAGGCGTATCTCCAGAGTCACCCGCCTACGCAACCGACAGTGTACACGCAGGCTCGGTTGTCACACGTATTAACGACGAACCCGTGGCAGATTCGTGGAAAGGAGTATTGCAACAACTTTCTGCGCCACACAAAGAAACAAACTGTTGGGTAATCGATACAAATTACAACGGACAAAAGAATAAATTTGCCATGGTCGTGCGCAAACAAGTTGTGGTCGAGTAGTATATAATCACCCTTTTCAAAACAAATGAGCGAATTTATCAAAATTAAATTGCGTTCATTCACACCTAAATTGACCATAATAACGCCCACGTCGGAAACAGAGTCGCGACCATTGTCAGTAGAAAGAAGAAAAAAACAAAAAAAAAGTCGTACGTTTATAAAAGAAATAAAATAGAAAAAATTGAATTATTTCCGAATATGTTTATTTGTAATTAAGATCTAATATCAAAAAAAAAAGCATGTCATGGTCCATCGTACAAGTATTGTGTTTATGGGAAAATCATCCTGGAAAATTACCATCAGGTAAATTTATTCTAACGGACGGTCGGACCACCAAACAAGCCAATGGATGGCTACCATGTCACCACAGAAATATTTCATACGACCTTGAATTCAAACCAAACGGTGACATTTTGAACATTAATAATATCACCAGGCTCAAAGGAAAGAAAAAACACAAAGTCCTCGCAAAAGCATTCAAATATTCAATTACGCGCGAAGAGTACAACGTCAAAGCAGATATCGCATACAGAGACCAAGCAACATGGACCATTGCCGTATTATATCGACAATGGAGAATTATGCACATGGACATTCAGCGAACATTTCAAATCATTACCAACAATCCAGAACAATTGTACAATCGGTATTCAGAAGTTTCCAGGGTAGAATTACACTACAACAAAGAAAAGGCACTCAAAGCTGTCAATAAAGCGCTTTCTTCTTGGGGAGACGCACCGTTGAAGGACTTGACAGGCTTTAACGCACGCATGGACTGGCAAATTGCCACGAAATACAACACAGCTAGTTTTAAGTCACCTGGTAAACACATTCATAATATCCAGAAATACCAGGAATTGTGGACCACGCAAGAAGAAATTGATATGGCAAGAACAATTCAGAAAGCTATCCGAACAGATAATTGTGATGTACACTTGGGCTCCCCTACTTTCACGATGGATGGCATAGTTGTAGTCAAAAACGAAGAGGACTGCTATCGAATTCAATGTTATGTCGAAACCGACAATATTGTCATTCTGAATAATAAAGAAATATCACTCAACAACGAACATGTATGTATACCATGGGCACATACATGGGGAATCGACGATTGGTTGAAACTCATCGAACACCAACCAAAACATTACACGTGCATTGGTAGATTAGACCAATATGCCCGAGGCAGAGGGCAAATATTTCAAAACATGATCGATGCAAAGTGGAACGTAAACAAAACCATTCATATCAAAGTACCCATTGTTGAAATGACACAAGTCGAAAACGTACACGCCTTTCTGCAGACGATCCAAGCAAAGGTCATTCAATGTTTTTCCCACGAAAAATGGCCGAACGTAGACACAGGACGACGTTGGCTCTCCAATCCCAGAAGAATACGTACACTGATAAACAGAGAAGATGTACTGCCACCAAGAATACCCTTAGTAGAGGAAGAATTCACACTGCATACAGGTAATAATGCATCGGTACTTCCAGTGTGGTCGTATGAAGGATTGCCCGTCGAAGTAGGTGTATACTTATGTGGACCCAAAACAAAAGCGTTCGACGTGCATGTCGCTCGAACACACTGTAGGTACAAAATGTACGTTGTCAATTGTACAACATCTCTCTTCAGTTGGGAAAATAAAGTACCAAAACGAATAACCATTAATCCATTTATTTAGTCTACAGCACATAGGTGTTGCTGTTGTTCTTTAAATGTAAAAAAATCAACAACATTTCTCAAAAATCCAGGCTCTGACCGTAGGGAAGCCATCACCTCCATAAACTTCACATCCTCCTCTGGTGAACCATTCAAAAAAACACTCGGTTCGAATATAGATTCTATATACGGGTCTTGATCACCCGCCCCATAACCATAGTAATGCCACGTCTCGACACGACCTACATTACCGTCATCAACTTGATCTCCCAATGGCCATTCACAATCTGTTTTATAACCAGTTCCTAAAAAACAAGCGCTCAGTGGATCCAAAAAGTTCTCGTATGGATTGTCAACTACTATATTAATATCAGACATATCGTGTGCTGTGTATGGGTTTTCTGGCACCACAACCACAATTCAAGTAAATTTGGTAAAGGAGTGTCGCACCAATCGGCGAGAGACAAAGACAACATTAATAAATCAAGACCACTCGAACCAATCTCCTTGGGGTAGTATCCACCTGGTTCAAGTGCTAATTGACGACCGTTAGCAAGACGAGTGGCTCCAAAATCGATAATATAAAACGTTCCATTTTGATGCATTATATTTCTAACGTATATAATCACCCGATTTAGCCAGTGGGTGGTCACACCAATAATAATCACCACCGAATTCAACTTTGGACAGTAACATATCGTTGTGATCCGTGTTAACACATAACACGGGCCACGACGATTTTTCGAGAGCCCAGTACCATGTGCCTATCATTTGTTGTGTTCAATGATATACTTATAATGCAAAATATAAATCCGAAAGTGTACAATGAAATATCTATTAAAGTGCAAACACATTTGATTAAATGTCTGACAAAATATATGCCTTATTCGCGTGTTGCTCTTTATTAGGTGTGTTTTTGTCCTACGTCATTCCCATCTTTGGTGGGATAATCGGAACGTGCATCATTTGTTTTTCTAATGGTACAATACTATCGATTGTATTGAAAAAAAGATGTTCTAAACAAAACAGTCATGCTGCGGTACCTACAGTAGAGTTAAACGAATTAATTTAAATCTGTAATTACTTCTACATTTGTTTCTGCTTGTTTAAACTTTCCATACGTTTCTTTATCCTCTTTTTCTGAAAATTCCAGCTGTTTTACCATAGCATTTTTTTGTATTTCCAAATCATCACGCAAAGTCTTCAATTGGTCCAGCGTTTTCTCGATTTGTTCACGGTGTTTTGACAGAGGTTGTATGGAATCAAGTTCGCAATTCGAAGCTTTGTTCAGCATTTTAAGGGCCGAACTTGTTTCAAATTGTTCAAAATATTGACATGCTGTTTCATGTTCATTTGTTAACGATTCCAATTCCTTTGCATCAATATCACGCTTACCTCGGGCTGACTGCCACTTCTCTTCTAATTCTGCGGCATTGTCAATAGCGGCAATGCGTGCCTGTTCATGTTGTTCGGTTGCTTGCTGCATCATTTTTTCGAGGGTTGCTTTCATAGAATCCAATTTATCACCACATCGTTGTTTTTTTACGAACGGACTACTGAGAACATCTGATGTGCGTTTCAGCATTTTTTTGGTTTGATTACGTTATGTAATCGAAAGTTATCATATGTGCTAAAAAATCAAATTGATTTGAAAAAAAATATTGTTATAATAAATTTACATATGAGAAGTTCAAATTAAACAACACCATAGAAAGTTTCAACAATACTCTGTCCCGTCGACTGTATCAAAAGATTTCAGACTATATATACGGAACCCCGGAGTTGGCACATTTTGATGTGCTCCGACGACATTTGCTAAGCGATACGAGTAGCGTAGAAGTAACTGTAGAATTATTGAGATCTTTTTAATTTCAAATCTTAATTTCAAAAATTTAAAACATTAATTATTCCTATTTAAGCCACTGATGTAGTTGCTAATAGTATATGATGTCAAAAAAACGTCCTCGCGATCTAAACAAACAGATTGACGACGAAGAAAGAAAACGCCAAAAAGTGCACCAACGTGGTAAACGCAAAGTATCTATCATATTTGACGGACGTGGTATCCAAAACGCTATCGTTCGAAATATCAAACGCGAAGATACAGTATATGTCGTGGGATGTGTAGCATGGTTATCCAACAAGCGCATTCTCAAGTGCATGGCCGAAAAACTCAATGGTGTCACCTTAATCACTACTACTGACAGACTTACTAAACGAAAAAAAAATCAACAAGCGTATGCAAAGTTAAGAGGATGTTTCGCTGGTGGTGTCATACGTACTGTAGGTGAAGGAAAAGGACGGTTTAAATCTCTGATGCATCATAAATTCTTATGTGGTCTTAACGTAGCCCGTGAACCTATTTGGGTTATGAATGGGTCTTTCAATGTCACAGAGTCAGCGGTAACTAATATCGAAAATGTGATGATTTTTGACGACCCAGAAATTTCAACCACATTTTTCGATGAATTTAAAAGAATACATAAAATATCAAAACCATTAAAAATAAAAGCTTAAAAATATTATTGACCATTTTTGTCTATATATATGTAGGTCATGTACACAAATGGATGCACATGAAACTTTTGTCGAATACATGCAGAACAAAACACTACCAGGGTTCAACAAAATCAAAGCGGCTATGTTAACCGCCGACACACGAGGTTTAGAACTTATTGCAACAATGTACTTGCACGAACAAAAAACCATTGACGCTGATGCAATATTCAAAGACAACACTTATTTACAATTATTATTGGAATCCGTACCCAAAACATGGACCCCGACCGTTGTCAAATCTATTCAAATATCAAGACCTGCAGCCTTTCCACAACTTGAAATGTATTTCGAAAAAATGAAACAATTCGCACAACCAAACACATTACAATACCTAGGAGAAACAAAAAATGGAACTCCACCAATGACAAGAAATGAACCAGCGACGCCAAGAACCAGACCAAAAAAAGCAACGGCCATCTCAGCACCAACAATATCAAAAACAGCAGACGAATATATGGCAGAACAACAAAAAAAATCGATTGGTGTTCTCGTTTCAATATTGGACGCTAACGTTCCAGCAGCTTGGGTGCGAGAATGCGCGTCAAATCTATTCGTAAATATACCATTTGTCGAAAAAATTGATCATGAAGCATTTGTTCTTTTACAGGATGGAAACAAACGCCATGTTCATCATATTGACAATTCTGTGGCAAAATTTTTGCACACATTGTCCCAGTTTTTAGTCGGAGATATACCAACCACCATAACCTGGCAATTTTCAGATTCGCAAAAAGCCATTCATATGAAAAAACTTGCTGACGCACTCAGACAAAAATGCCCAAAAAATCCTCTTGCTTTCATCATTTTCGCATGTTCACTAGGGATACCCACAACAAGACTCATGAAAACGCGTGACTTTCTAACACGTTGGAAAAGATTTGATCATTTGTCACAAGACATAGTCATCAAAATGTTACTTCGGTCGAAATTTAAAACAGAAACCACAGAAAACGAAGCCGTTATTCTACTCCAAGAATACACAAAACACATACATGAATTTGTTCCCATAGAAGTCAATTCAAATACAATTGAAAAATATTTTTACCAAACATATTACTCATACCCAACACCAGAAGAAATGAAATATATATGGGACAGAATAGAAAAAAACACAAAAATCTATAAATAAAAGTATATAACAACCCTACTATTTTTTTACAATGTCAGTCGTTAAAAATGAACTCATACATCTGTACACCAAATCACATACACTCAAATACCCATGGAACTACATTATACAAAATATAGATCATCTCACAGCCATTCAAATTCTCGAACTCGTCGTACAAAAATCAGATCATATCAATATACGAGGAATAACCATAAATAAAGAACAATGTACATTCGAAAACATAGCACAACATATACCAGAAGAACAAGCAAACGTTTTTTTTGCCATATACGGCTTAGCCATCACATGCGTAACAGGAGAGTTACACCGATATCTGCAATATTATACCAGAACACAATGGGTACATCTGTTCATACAAGTTAAAATTCATAAACAACCCATCTTTGTTTATGCTTGCCAACAGAATATACAATCTCTCATGCAATGGATGATCGAAATCATGAACGACATTCAAAACTTCACACCATTGACACAACAAGACATATACGGAAACACACCACTACATTACGCAGTCATAAGGAAACAATGGAAATGGACACAAAGACTAGTAGACAAAAATTGCTCACCATTCGTCAAAAATAACAAAGGTAAAACACCATTAATGCTCGCCGCACCACATCACGAATACATTCAAATATTCAAACAAAACAACAAACAATGGTTCGACGCGTTGCACGAAGCATTAGTCGATGGAAAAGAAGACGCAATGTGGTGTTACACATTAATTAACGAAGGTGCAGACTTCAATCAACCAGAATTGTACAACAGTCCATGTGACTCACTACTAATATTCGCAAGATCAGGCATGGATATGAACTTACCCTCTGACGAAACATTCACCATTGAACAATATCGATTAATGTTTCTATACGGAAGAAAACCAATCACATGGAATCACGTATTAAACGCATTCAGTGAAAACGAATGGGTAAGAATGCTGCACGACATATCCGTCGAATTCGACGACGTAAAAATTACACAAGAATACAAAGACAATTTGGAATCGAGAAGAGCTATTACAGATACTTCAATTAAATTACAAACATTTATAACCAATCACGACTAAACCATTGTCTAAATACAGGTTTTTTTGATTTTTTCCCCCCAGAACTATCCGAATCACTATCACTGTCAGAATCACTGTCAGAACTATCGCTATCCGAACTATCACTGTCAGAATCACTGTCAGAACTATCGGAACTATCAGAAACTAATTCTAATGCATCTTCTTCGGATGTTTTAGTCGGGTGTGCTTTAGGTTCAAGCTTGAATTGACGTATTGGGTTACCGTCCGGTTTTTTAGGCCCTGTTGCCTCAGGACTCCCATCAAAACTCTCGTCAGAACTATCATCAGAACTCTCATCAAAACTCTCGTCAGAACTATCATCTGAACTCTCGTCAGAATCCGAACTCTCGTCAGAATCCGAACTCTCGTCAGAATCGCTTTTTTTTACGAACTGGCGTATTCTGGAGATAAATGTGGAACTCTCGTCAGAACTCTCGTCAGAACTCTCGTCAGAACTATCGTCAGAACTATCGTCAGAACTCTCGTCAGAACTATCGTCAGAACTATCGTCAGAACTATCATAAGAACTATCGTCAGTACTATCATAAGAACTATCGTCAGAACTATCATAGGAACTATCGTCAGAACTATTGTCAGAACTATCGTCAGAACTATCTTCATGCTTTTTGTCGTTCTTCTTGTCGTTCTTCTTCTCGTTCTTCTTGTCTTCATGCTTTTTATCTTCATGCTTTTTATCTTCATGCTTTTTGTCTTCATGCTTCTTGTCTTCATGCTTCTTGTCTTCATGCTTCTTGTCTTCATGCTTTTTGTCGTTCTTCTTGTCTTCATGCTTTTTATCTTCATGCTTTTTATCTTCATGCTTTTTATCTTCATGCTTTTTGTCTTCATGCTTTTTGTCTTCATGCTTCTTGTCTTCATGCTTCTTGTCTTCATTCTTCTTGTCATGCTTTTTGTCGTTCTTCTTGTCATGCTTTTTATCTTCATGCTTCTTGTCTTCATGCTTCTTGTCTTCATTCTTCTTGTCATGCTTTTTGTCGTTCTTCTTGTCATGCTTTTTATCTTCATGCTTCTTGTCATGCTTCTTGTCATGCTTCTTGTCAGGCTTCTTGTCGTTCTTCTTTTCTTCATGCTTTTTGCCATGCTTTTTGTCATGCTGTTTGTCATGCTTCTTGTCATGCTTTTTGCCGTGCTTTTTGCCAGGCTTCTTGTCGTTCTTCTTTTCTTCATGCTTTTTGCCATGCTTTTTGTCATGCTGTTTGTCATGCTTCTTGTCATGCTTTTTGCCGTGCTTTTTGCCAAGCTTTTTCTTATGCTTTTTGTCATGCTTTTGGGCATGCTTTTTGTCTTTGTGTTTTGCGGCTTTTTTGTTGTGTTTCTTCGCCTTATTTTTATGCTTGTGGTGTTTTTCACTGTGTTTTTTGTTTTTACGATTGTGTTTCGCGGCTTTTTTGTTATGATGTTCTGCCTTTTCGGGATGTTTTTTTGCATTTTTATGATGTTTTATCGCCTTCTTTTTATGATGCTTTGCTGCCTTTTTGTGATGCTTCGCTGCCTTTTTGTGATGCTTTGCTGCCTTTTTGTGATGCTTTGCTGCCTTTTTGTGATGCTTTGCAGCCTTATGTTTTTTAGCTTTCTTATGATGCTTCTTCGCCTTTTTCTTATGCTTCTTGGCCTTTTTCTTATGCTTTTTCTTATGCTTTTTCTTATGCTTATTCTTATGCTTTTTCTTATGCTTTTTCTTATGCTTTTTCTTATGCTTTTTCTTATGCTTTTTCTTATGCTTTTTCTTATGCTTTTTCTTATGCTTTTTCTTATGCTTTTTCTT
>Ga0209091_10001228_pt1 | contig 22885 bp, 20 predicted proteins | sample ArcticOcean_MG_C_6_FD_187438 | JGI IMG/M metagenome (GOLD analysis project Ga0209091, IMG submission 187438) | Marine microbial communities from western Arctic Ocean - ArcticOcean_MG_CB8_128 (SPAdes) (version 2) | ecosystem: Environmental > Aquatic > Marine > Oceanic | place: Arctic Ocean...
CCAATAAAATGCCATTCTAAATTATTGTCATCAATTTCTTCAATTTTTTTTATAGCTTCATCTAGATAGTTTTCTCCATATATATGATAACCAGATTTTATTAATTCTCTAATACTTGATATTGGTTGTGATTTACTCACAATAATTAGCTTTGTGGTTTTATCAATTGATATTTTTTCTATATCAGAATCTATTTTTGATAAAATATTTTGATAGTCTTCTTTCATATCTTGTTATTTATTTTTAAAAATAAGAGACATGATAGCCATTCTAATTGATATGCCTGCAGTAACTTGATCTAAAATCACAGAATTAGGGCCATCTGCTACTTCGGAGTCAATTTCTATACCTCGATTAATTGGTCCAGGATGCATTACAATTACATCTTTTTTGGCTGACATAATTTTTTGTTTAGTTAGACCATAATTATTATAATAATCCTCTGTAGATATAAAAGCTTCTTTCATGCGCTCTTGTTGAAGTCTAAGCATAATTATAACATCAACATTATTTATACCTTTTTCTAAGTTAGAAAAATAATTAACTCCTAATTCATTTATATTTTCTGGCATTAAATTTTTTGGTCCAATTGTATTTATATTTTTTACTGATAATATTTTAAGACTCGCTATTAAAGATTTTGCTACTCTAGAGTGTAAAATATCACCAACAATTGATACATTTAAATTTTCAAAACTACCCTTGTACTTTTTAATAGTATACATATCTAGCATTGCTTGTGTTGGGTGAGCATGTATACCATCACCAGCATTAATTACAGATATTTTCTTTCCGACCTCTTTAGCAATATAATGTGGAGTCCCTGACGAAGAATGTCTTACGATAAACATGTCACACTCCATTGCTTCCAATGTCTTAATCATATCTAGAATTGATTCGCCTTTGAGTGTTGAAGAATTAGCTATATCAATATTAATAAAATCTGCTGATAATCTTTTTGAAGCTAGTTCAAATGTGGTTTTAGTTCTTGTGCTAGGCTCAAAAAATAAGCTTGCTATTGTTTTACCTTCTAAATCTTTAAATTTATTACTATCATTATTAATATAGCTATCAGCTAAATCTATAATTTCATTTATATGTTCTTTTGACAAATTCTCTATATTCAAGAAATGTTGTAATTTATTATTTTCATTAAATTGAAGATTGTAGTCGATTTTCATAATCTTATCTTATCATATTTTCGTTGAACCAGCTTTCCAAAATTATGGAGGCTGACAAATCATCTAAATCAACCTTCTTTTTTATATTATATTGGCTTTTTCTCATATCGCTATATATTACTTTACTTTCTTCAGTAGATAGAACCTCTGAAAATTTCGCTATTTGAATAGAGTCTACATATTTTTTAGTAATCATGGTAATGAATAAATCTAATTTCTTTGTAAAATTACTTTTAGTCTTACTATATGGATATCCAATAATTATGACATTAGGCTTCCATTCATGTATTAATTTTTCTATATCTATCCAATTAGTTCCTTTTTTTCCATTATAAATAATCTTTAATGGAGTTGCCTTTTTTGTTATCAATTGACCGATAGCAAAACCGATTTTACTGACACCATAATCTATGGACATATACATGTAATCTTTATTTATCATCATAATGTTGCTCAACTATTTTTATAAACTGATTGGCAATTACTGAACTCAAGCTTTTATCTTTTAATTCTATCTGCTGAATTCCAGTAGGAGATGTTATATTAATTTCTGTTATATAATCTCCAATCATATCTACTCCAGCGAAATATATTCTATTATTTTTTAGATAGATTGCTATATCCTTTAAATGATCAAGATGCTTAGGGTTTATCTTACGTACTTCAAATTTACCGCCATATGAAAGATTTGCTCTAAAATCATTTTTTGGTGGATATCTAACCAGTACATTTTCATGGACAACGCCATTAGTAATAAGTATTCTTGTGTCTCCATCCTTAATTTCTTTTAGATATTTTTGCACCATAACAAATCTTCTGGAATTACCACTCATAGCTTTTATTGATTTTAGTAAATCTTTGTCTTGAAGAGATAGTAGCGAGATCTCTTTTCCACCCATTAGGTTTAGTGGTTTTATCACAACTTTTTTATGTTTTTTAATAAAATCAACTATTGTTTCTTGGTTAGATGAAACAAGAGTGGGTAAATTAAGCTTAGTTAAGTTATTTCCCAATAGCTTTTCATTGTAATCTCTCAAAGATTGTGGAGAATTAATTATGAGCACTCCATTTTTTTCCAAGTAATCTAGCATATGCGTTGTTTGTATATATTTTTCATCCACAGGAGGATCTTTACGGAATAATATACAATCTAGTTTTGATAAATTCATTAATCTACTTCGTGATAATTTATAAAAATCTTTTTTTCTTTTAAAAGTATTTAATTTTTTAGTTTGTGCAAAAATATCTTGATTAATTAAATGTATGGTATCTGGTACAATATATTCAATATTGTGATTTTTTTGTAGGGCTGTAATTATTGAAAATGTAGAATCTTCCTTAGGATTGATATCCTCTATGGGATCCATTATGATACCGAATGAATACATGTTTAAGGCTCAATATTATATAGTTCTTTTGAAGCTGCTAGTATAGCTAATCTAGCAATAACTCCGTAAATATAAAATTTATTCGTGTCTGAATATATTGTTTCGCTATCATTGGGATTTATACATGCATCTTTAAATGGTATTGGTAAAAATGTCATACCAGGTGAATTTAAATTTTCTGAATTACTTTTACTATCATGAAGTCTATAAAATCCACCTACTAAATTACTACCAAAAGAGTAAATAACAGGTTCCGCAACATGATTCGAGGGCTTAAGCTTTTCATTTGAATAGATGCCTTCTTGTAGTATCACTTTATCAACTTTATTACCGCCTTTAGTTTTTAACATTTTAGTTCTTTGTTTTCTATTAAGGTTTAGAAGCTGGTCTATGCTTTTAACTTTCATGATTCCCATTCCATATGTTCCTGAGTCAGCCTTAATCATGATATATGGATCTTCTTGAATATCATATTCATTATATTTTTCTTGAATAAGAGTTAATAGTCTTGATGCATGATGCACTAAGCAGTCTTCTCCTTGTTTTGTTTTAAAGTCTATTTCTCCACAGTTTCTAAATAATGGTTCAAGCAACCAAGAATCAATCCCTAGAAGACGAGAAAAATTATTAACAACATCAGTGTAATATTCAAAGTGTATTGTTTTGGATCTTTTTGTCCAACCTAAGTTTTTGTCTGGAAGAATAGGTTGTACAATATTATCTAAAATATCTGGAATTCCATCTGATAAATCATTATTTAGTAATATGGCATCAGGGATAAATCCACCATATGCAAGTATATTATTTTTATTTACTAATAATTCATTAATATTTCCATCGCTATTTAACATTGAGGATACTTTAACCTCGTATCCAGCTTTTCTAATAATATTTGATAGTGAGTCAATACTTGAGAGATAGAATTTATTTCTTGTATGATTTTCAGATATAATCAAGACTTTAGTTAATGCTGGAGATATCCTTTCTAATGCATGCTGAACAGCAGCTATATATAAAAAATCTAAATCACTGTCAAGGTTATTAAATCCAGCAGGAAATAAATTTGTATCAACAGGTGCTATTTTATACCCAGAATTTCTTAAATCTATAGAAGTGTAAAACGGAGCAGGGTATTTAATCCATTGCTTTCTAAACCATGCCTCTATATTCATATGATTTTCTATAATAACAGAATGCAGACTCTCGTTAGTGAATGATTTTGTGTATTCGGCAATTGATTTTATATTTTCCATTTCAAAAATCTCTTAATATTGTTTGCGCAACCATTGATGCAGTTTCTGTTCTCAATATCCTATCCCCAAGACTAATAATATTCCAGTTATATCTTCCAACTAAATCTATTTCTTCTTTAGAGAAGCCACCTTCTGGGCCAATTAGAATTATATGTGATCGATAATTTTTATCTGATTGACTCATTTTTCTTCCAGACATATGAAAACATATTTTTTGAGTATCATCTTCGTCTACTTCATCAAGAAATTCTTTTAAGGAAATAGTATTGTTTAATTTTGCTAAAAATAAACCATTAGATTGTTCTGTAGCACTTACGATAATATTTTCCCAATGAATTCTTTTTTTCTTATGGTCACCTGGGTGACTCCTTTCAGAAATAATAGGAATTATTTCATTGATCCCTATCTCTACAGACTTTTGAATTGCTAAATCCATATGTTTGGCACTAGGAATGCATTGAGCTAAAATTATTTTATGAGCATCTATTTTCCTTGATGGATTTTCACTTTTTATTAAAATAATTAATTCTTCTTTATAGTGAACTTCTGCAATATATTCTTTCCCATCACCATTAAAAACTATAATGTTTTCATTATGTCTAATTCTTAAGACATTTCTAATATGATTGACAACATTAGAATCAATTTTTAATTCATTATTTATTGATATATGATTGTTAACATATATTCTATGAAATTTATTTTGTTGCAATATCTATAGCGCCTTCAATTACGTTTATTACCTTATCAATTTCATTTTTATTTATTATATATGGTGGCATAAAGTATATTACATTTCCTAAAGGTCTAATCAAGACATTATTCTTCAGTCCATACTCATATGCTCTTACACCTCTTCTTTCTTTCCAGTCATAGGGAGTTTTAGTTGACTTATTTTTAACGATTTCTATCGCAGCAATCATCCCATGCTGTCTAACATCACCAACATGCTGGTGCTGAGAAATTTTACCTAAAGATTTGGATATATAATCTGATAATATTTTATTTTTTGATATAGTTTTTTCTTTCTCAAATATATCCAATGAAGCATTTGCTGCAGAGCAGGCAATCGGGTTAGCAGTATAACTATGAGAATGCAGAAAGGCATTTAACTTTGTATATTCATCATAAAATGCATCATACATGTCATTAGTTGTAAGAATAGTTGATAGAGTCATATATCCACCTGTAATTCCTTTTGATAGACAAATAATATCTGGTGTAATTTTACTTTGCTCATAAGCAAACATAGTGCCTGTTCTACCAAAACCCACAGCAATTTCATCTGCAATCAAATGTATATTATATTTGTCGCAAGCTTCTCTTAATAGTTTTAAGTAGATAGGGTGATACATTCTCATATAACCTGCACACTGAACAAGTGGCTCAATAATTACAGCTGATACTTCTTTGTATTTTTTTTCTATGACCTTGAGCATCTTATCAAACATTATTTCAGTATGTTGCTTATCTGTGTGCTTTTCGTCTTTCAAATAGCAGTCCGGAGATTCAACTACTATGCTATCTATCATTAGCTCCTCATATGTCTTTTTATATAAATCTATATTTGATACAGATAAAGAACCTAGTGTTTCACCATGATAACTATTGGATAAGGATATAAATTTTGATTTTTTCTTAAACCCTTTGTTTTTCCAATAGTGGTAACTCATTTTCATTGCAGCATCTACTGCGGAAGAGCCATTATCTGTAAAGAAACATTTTTTGATTTTTGGAGGAGATAATTTAACTAATCTCTCAGCAAGATTTATAGCAGGTTCATGTGTAAATCCTGCTAATAATACATGCTCAAGATTACCTAGTTGTTTTGTTATTTGTTTATTTATATAAGGATTAGAATGTCCAAATAGATTTACCCACCAAGAACTAATTGCATCTATATATTGATTACCATCATAATCTTCCAACCATATACCTTTACCTTTTTTAATAGGTATTAATGGTATTTTCTCATGATCTTTCATTTGGGTGCATGGGTGCCATACAACCTTTAAATCTCTTTTTATAAGATTGCGAGTCGATTTGCTTTCTTTTTTAGACATTCAGTAATAATACGTAAAAATATTTAAGATCTAATATCTGTAAGTATCTTTTTTATACGGACCTTGCTCATCAACGCTTATATAGTCTGCTTGCTCTTTAGTTAACTTAGTTAACTTCACACCTAGTTTATCTAAGTGAAGCCTAGCTACTTTCTCATCTAAATCTTTTGGTAATACATAAACTTTATTTTCATAATTTTTATGATTTTCCCATAGTTCTATTTGAGCCATAACTTGGTTCGTGAATGAACATGACATTACAAAACTAGGATGCCCAGTAGCACATCCAAGATTAATTAGTCTTCCTTCTGCTAGAAGAATTATTCTTTTACCGTCTGGAAAAATTATATGATCAACCTGTGGTTTAATATTTTCCCATTCATATTTTTTCAATCCTTCGACATCTATTTCATTATCAAAGTGACCAATATTACAAACTATTGCTCCATTTTTCATTTTAACCATTTGATCATGATTAATTACATTAAAATTACCAGTAGCTGTAACAAATATATCAATTTCTTCAATATAGTCATTAATATCAACAACCTTATAACCTTCCATTGATGCTTGTAGTGCGCATATAGGGTCAACTTCAGTGATCAATACATTTGCTCCTAAACCTCTAAGAGATCCAGCAGAACCTTTCCCTACATCCCCGTAACCACATACGATGGCTATTTTACCAGCTATCATAGTATCGGTAGCTCTTTTAATTCCATCTACCAGCGATTCTCTGCAACCATAAAGGTTATCAAATTTAGATTTAGTAACAGAATCATTAACATTTATTGCTGGCATTTTAAGCTCACCACTTTTTTCCATTTCATAGAGACGGTGAACGCCAGTTGTTGTTTCCTCAGATACTCCTAAAATTCCTTCTAAAAGAGCTTCGTGATCTTTGTGAATAATTCCTGTTAAATCACCACCATCGTCTAACAACATATTAGGTTTCCATCCATCAAGTCCATTAATAGATTGGTCAATACACCATCTATACTCTTCTTCAGTCTCTCCTTTCCATGCAAATACCGGAATATCTTGGCTAGCAATTGCCGCCGCCGCATGATCTTGTGTTGAAAATATATTACAAGATGACCAGCGTACATCAGCGCCTAAGTCCACTAAGGTTTCAATTAATACTGCAGTTTGGATAGTCATATGAAGACAACCAATAATTCTAGCTCCTTTAAGAGGATTCTTCCCCTTATATTCTTCCCTGAGAGACATTAAGCCTGGCATTTCAGTTTCAGCTATTCTGATTTCTTTGTGTCCAAACTCTGCAAGAGAGATATCTGCAACTTTATAGTCTGTCCCAATTTTTTTAATTTCATCAGTTTTCATAATGTTTTTCCCTAGTATATTCTTATTTACAATGCGCTTTTTAGTATATCAATCTTATTGGTCTGTTCCCAAGTAAAATTTTCTCCTTCTCGTCCAAAATGACCAAAAGCAGCGGTAGGCTGATATTTTCTGTTTAATAAATCAAGTGTTTCAGTTATTCCATATGGAGTTAAGTCAAAAACTTCATTAATGATTCTAGAAATATTTTTATCACTAACCTTTCCGGTACCAAATGTGTCTGTTGAAATTGATGTCGGTTTAGCTATACCAATCGCATAAGACAACTGTATTTCACATTTATCCGCTAACCCGGAAGCAACAATATTTTTTGCAACATATCTAGATATATATGCTGCTGATCTATCAACTTTAGATGGATCCTTTCCCGAAAATGCTCCGCCACCATGCCTAGCCATTCCACCATATGTGTCGACTATAATTTTTCTTCCTGTTAAACCACAATCACCCATCGGTCCACCATCAATAAAGTTTCCTGTTGGATTTACAAAAATCTTTGTATTTTTAGTCTGAAATCCTTCTGGTATTGTTTTCTTAATTATTTCTTCAATTACAAACTCTCTAATTTCTTTAAGACTTACAGTGCTATCATGCTGAGTTGACAAGACAACCGTATCAATTTCTTTAGGTTTATTATTTTCATATAAAAAAGTTACTTGGCTTTTAGCATCAGGTCTTAACCAGTTAACTTTCTTTGATTTTAGGAGTTCAGCTTGCTTTTCAACTAATCTATGAGAAAAATATATTGGGGCAGGCATTAAAACGTCTGTTTCATTAGAGGCGTAACCAAACATTAACCCTTGGTCTCCAGCACCCTGTTTCTTTTTATCTTCTCTATCAACACCCATTTTAATATCAGCTGATTGTTGATTTATCAACCTGACAATTTCACAGCTATTTCCGTTAAAGCCTAAATCATTTGAGTTATAACCAATATCACATATAACCTTTCTAAGCTTTGCATCAAATTCCAAAGGGTGAGAAGTTGTGATTTCACCAGCAATAACTATTGTTCCCGGAGTATCTTGCTTCCCTTTTGTTAATACTTCGCATGCAACACGGGCATCTTTGTCTGATTCAAAGACATAGTCTAGAACGGCGTCAGACAGTTGATCACTTAACTTATCTGGGTGACCAGGTGATACGCTTTCGGATGTAAATAAGTAGTTATCTTTCATGATATTTTAATTTCAAACCAATATATCATTAAATTAGACTATTATCTAAGAGAATTATTACTTTTTAAAATTTTTAAGGATCGCTTTTTCATCATCAGTCAAGCCTTCGCCATCTGAAAATTTTCTAAGTATACTAAAATATTGAGACTCATGGGTTTTCTCCTCTATATTGCTAATTATAGAATCGATGGTTTGCTTGGCAGAATCAACATCTGCATACATAATTCTTTCTGAAGAATATTTTAAAAACAAATCTTTTTTAATTCCGTCCATTTCTAAAAATTTATTTAACTGAAAACTATTATTTACCTTCATGTCTTGTATTAGACTAAGCATTTCTTTTACATCAGGATTTTTTATTACATCAATAATTTGACCACTAAATTTTTCTAACAATATTGGATGTTCTAAAAAAATCGATAAAATTAAAGAATCAGTTAATTCCAGATTATCTGAGACTATATTATTTTTTATAGTATTTTGACCCCTTAAAGATCTTTCTTTTAAAAACAAATCAGCTTCTGAAAGTTTTGTTATACCGAGTAATTGTTCTTTCAATAGCTTTTTATATAATCCATTTGGAATTTTTTCAATTAATGGAATTATATTTTTTGTAAAAGTTGTCTTATCTTCAACTTTTTTTAAATCAAGATTTTTTTTCATACTATTAAACATGAATTCAGATAAAGCCACACTATTAGCAATGATAGTTTTAAATGCCTCGGGATCTTCATTGCATAGGTCATCTGGATCTTTTCCGTCTACTATAAAACTAAATCCAATATTAACTCCATCTCTAATTTCTGGGAGACAATTTTCAAGAGCTTTCCATGCTGCTTTCTGGCCCGCTATATCGCCATCAAAACAAAAAACTATATTTTTGCTATATCTTAGAAGTTTATTAATATGAAATTTTGTAAACGCAGTACCAAGAGCTGCAACAGCATTTTTAATTCCATTTTGGTGCAGGGCAATGACATCAGTGTATCCTTCTACAACTATTATTTGATCTACTTTATTTATATACTGTTTCGACTCAAATAACCCATAGACCTCGGTACTTTTATAAAATAATTTTGACTCAGGTGAATTAATATATTTAGCATTATCATCTTTACTTAAAGCTCGTCCTCCAAATGCAATAATATTTCCAGATGTATTTTTAATAGGAAACATTATTCTGTTTCTAAAACGGTCATATATTTTATCTTTATTTTTAACTAATAACCCAAGATCCACTCCTTCTTTCATCTTATTTTTTTTGACTAATAGTTCGGTAATATTATCCCAACTATCTTTTGATAAACCAAGATTGAAGTTTTGAACCATATCTTCATTAATATTTCTTTTTGATAGATATGTTTTTGCATTAGTATCATTTTCTAGGTTTTTTACATATTGCTCATTAACTAATTTATTTGTATCTAGTAAAACCTTACTATCATCACTTTTATTATCAGCCCCTTTGGGTATTTCTACATTTGCCATATAAGCTAATTTTTCAATTGCTTCCATAAATGTTAAACCATCATGTTCTCTTAAGAATTTAATTACATCTCCCGACGCGCTACATCCAAAACAATGGTAAAACTGTTTTGTGTTAGATACATTAAATGAGGGAGTATTTTCAGAGTGAAATGGACAAAGGCCTTTATAGCCATTGCCATGTTTTTTTAATTGGATTACATTGCCTATTACTTCAATAATATCAATTCTTGAAAGCAAATCATCAATGAATGCTCGATCAAGGCTACTCATCTTACGCAGCCTTATTTAGTATCGCCAGTAAACTTTTAAAATCAGAAGCTTTTGGTTTTATGATTATAAATTTATTAATTTCTTCTTTGAAATTTGAAATAATTGACTTTGCAATATAGCTGCCAGTATCTTTATAATACTCTTTCAATGATTTTAATAAATATTTTTGATGTTCTGTGAATATTACCTTTGATAGTTTTGATGTTTCCACAGAATCGGTATTTATTTTTTTAGCAAAAGTATTGTCTTCATCATAAACAAAAGACAGGCCCCCGGTCATACCAGCACCAAAGTTATTACCAGTTTTCCCCAAGACTATAATAGATCCTCCGGTCATATATTCACATGTATGGTCTCCACTGCCTTCTATTATTGCCGTGCATCCTGAATTCCTAACGCCAAACCTTTCTCCCGCAATGCCTTCTGCAAAAAGTTTCCCACCTGTTGCCCCATATATACAAGTATTTCCGATAATAATCATTTTCTTTGCTAATTCTTTTAGTATTTTTGGTACTTTAATAATAATTTTTCCACCAGCCATTCCTTTGCCAACATAGTCATTTGCGTCACCAGTTAAAGTAATATTTAAACCACCTGCATTCCATACACCTAGGCTTTGCCCGGCTGTCCCTTCAAGTTGTAGCGTGATTGGTTTGGTTTTTAAACCATAATTACCATATAAGCGGGCAATTTCTCCTGATATATTTGCGCCAATACTCCTATTAAAATTTTTTATTTTATAAGACAATACTGCTTTTTCTTTTTTCTTTATAAATGGAAGTGCATCTTTGAGAATTTTTTTAGCTAAAATAGCTTGATCAAATGGTTTGTTAGATTTTGCAGTACAGTACTTCGGACTACCATTTTTAACTGATACTAATAGTTTTTTTAGATTTAGTTTTTTATGTTTATCTGTATTACCTTTAACTTGTTTTAATAAATCTGTTCTACCAATAATTTCACTTAGCGAAGAGAATCCTAATTCCGCGAGTATTTCTCTAACATCTTGTGCAACAAATTTAAAATAATTTACAACCCTATCTGGGCTACCACTAAAGTGGTTCAGACGGAGAATTTTATTTTGAGTAGCAACACCAGTTGCACAATTATTTAAATGACATATTCTTAAATATTTACAACCTAATGCAACCATTACTGATGTTCCAAAACCAAAACTTTCTGCTCCAAGCATCGCTCCTTTTACAATATCCAATCCTGTTTTCAAACCACCATCCGTTTGCAGTCTAACTTTATGTCTCAAATTATTCATCATTAGTGTTTGATGGGCTTCGCTTATTCCTAGCTCCCATGGACTCCCTGCATATTTAACTGAAGTTAATGGGCTGGCGCCAGTTCCTCCATCATATCCAGAGATGGTAATTAAATCTGCATATGCTTTGGCTACTCCAGCTGCAATAGTACCAACTCCTGCTTGCGAGACTAATTTAACGGATATTAATGCTTTACTATTTACTTGCTTAAGGTCAAAAATAAGTTGAGCTAAATCTTCAATTGAATATATATCATGATGTGGAGGAGGTGAGATTAAAGTTACACCAGGTACCGAAAATCTAAGTTCCGCAATCATCTCATTAACTTTATCTCCTGGGAGTTGACCTCCTTCTCCTGGTTTTGCACCTTGCGCAATTTTTATTTGAATTACTTCTGCATTCACAAGGTAGTGGGGTGTAACACCAAATCTTCCTGAAGCTACTTGTTTTATTTTAGAATTTTTACTAGTGTTAAATCTTTTTTTATCTTCTCCGCCTTCCCCTGAATTAGAGCGTCCACCTAAAGTGTTCATTGCAATCGCCAGCGCTTCATGTGCTTCCGGTGACAAGGCGCCCAAAGACATTCCCGCTGTATCAAATCTATGGAATATTTTTTTAATTGATTCAACTTTTGTTATAGAAATTTTCTTTGAAGTTGGTTTTAGAGATAATAAATCTCGCATAAAACTTGGGTTTCTCCCATTAACAAGATCAGCATATTTTCTATAATCCTCATAATATCCAGTGCTCACACACTCTTGTAAAGATTTAACAATATCTGGATTATAATCATGATGTTCTTCGTTGTGAACATATTTTAAAAGACCACCTGTTTTTATTTCTTTAGATACATCCCATGCAGTAACTCTGTTTTCTTCTAAATCTTTTTGTATGTCTGAAAAATCTGAACCAGAAATACGACTAATGGTATCTTTAAAACACAGGTCAACTATTTTTTCATGTAAACCTACAATCTCAAATAACTGGGCACCTCTATAACTAGAGACACATGATATTCCCATTTTTGACATTATTTTTAATATACCTTTATTTATTCCTTTTATATAATTCCCTACAGACTCACCATATTTTTTTACAGAGATTTTATTTTTACCGACCATCTCATTTAATATCTCATATGCTAAATATGGATAGATAGCTGTAGCCCCATATCCTAATAGCACAGCATAGTGATGTGGATTTCTAGCAGAACCGGTTTCAATAATTAAATTTGTATCACACCTCAGTCCTGCGTCTATCAGTTTATGATGAACTGCTCCTATAGCCATAGGAGCTGGAATTATCAATTGATTTTTGCTTATTTTTTTATCAGATAATACTATTGTTATATTACCTTTTTTAACACTTCTAGTTGCACGGTCACATATTGTATTAATAGCTTCTTCTAAATCTAACGATGCATCATAATTTAAATCAATAATATCATGAGGATATTTCTTTTGTTTTGAGGTTAATATCGACAAGTATGTTTGTCTGTCTAAAACTGGCGAACTAAGTATCAACCTATCTGCATGTTTGGCAGATTCTTCAAATAAATTTCTCTCTTTCCCAAAACATACTTCTAGCGACATAACACTAGCTTCCCTTAATGGATCTATAGGAGGATTTGTTACCTGAGCGAACTGCTGTCTGAAATAATCATATATTGATCTATTATGTTTTGATAGAACTGGCATAGGAGTATCATCACCCATGGAACCAGTTGCTTCTTGCCCAATTTCCGCAAGAGGAGCTATTATCTCCTTTTCTTCTTCAAAAGAAACAGTAAAATATTTTTTAAATAAGAGTAATTTATTCTCTGTAAAATTTAATGACTCCTCTTTTTCAGCTACATAATCTGGAGCTTTTATAGAGTGCTTCTTTAGCCATGACAAATAAGGGTGTCTATCTTTTAAAATATGATCTATTTGGTCTGTTAATAAAATCTCACCTTTTTCAGTATCTACGGCTAACATTTCACCTGGGGCTAACCTACCTTTTTCTACTATATCTTCATTGTTATAATCATAAACTCCAATTTCTGATGCTAATGTTATATGACGGTCCTTTGTTATGACATATCTTGCAGGTCTTAATCCATTTCTATCTAGTGCACATGCAGCATACCTTCCATCTGTAAGAACTACTCCTGCCGGACCATCCCATGGCTCCATATGCATAGAATGATACTCATAACAGGCTTTTAATTTTTCATCGATATTTTTATTATTTTGCCATGCTGGAGGCATCAGTGTTCTCATTGCTCTAAATATTCCCATATCACCAGCCAATAGAAGCTCAAGCATATTATCTAAAGTATATGAATCAGAATCAGTTCTAGAGATTAAAGGGTGAAGCTTGTTTAATTCCGGAAGAGATTCAATACTAAGCTTGGCGCGCCTAGCTAGATACCAGTTTCTATTTCCTTGGATAGTATTAATTTCTCCATTATGCGCAAGATATCTAAATGGTTGAGCTAACTTCCATTGAGGCAATGTATTGGTTGAGAATCTTTGATGAAAAACGCATAAAGATGTTTTCATTTTTTTATTAGTTAAATCAGGATAAAAGTCTTTAATATAATCTGAAATTATTAATCCTTTATACGAAATAACTTTTGCAGAGAGACTAGGTATATAGAAAACATTATCATCAGCTAAAATTTTTTCCGCTTGTATTCTCGCAATATATAATTTTTTTTCAAATTCAGTCTCTAGCATCTCATCTGGAGCTGTAACAATAATCTGTTTTATTATTGGCAGGCTTGATAAGGCATCTTTCCCGCAGGCATCTTTGTTAATAGGAACGTTTCTCCAGCCCTCAATATTTAAACCTAGCTTTCTCAGTTGAAAATGGAGTGTCTCCATGCACTTTTTTTGATTACTTTTATCTAAAAAAACTGGACCAAATGCATAATTTAAACCTAGCTCAATACCCATGTCTTTAGCTATAGATCTAAAAAATGAATCAGGCTTTTTTATTAATAACCCACAGCCATCACTGGTTTTGCCATCATCAGAAATTGCTCCTCTATGAGTCAATCTCTGTAGAGCTTTTATACTTGTATCTATGACCCAGTGAGATGGAATATCATCCATTTGAGTTATAAGGCCAAAACCACAATTATCCCTCTCGAATAAAGGGTTATAAAGACCATCTTGGCTATGTTTAAATTTATTTTTCATATCAGTTAGATATTAGCATATTATTTATGCATTTATGCTTGAAAAGTTTTAAGCAATCCCAGTATATAGCTATCACTAATACGGTCATTCAGGCAGCATGAGCCAATCGATGTAAGTAGGACAAAATTTATTTTACCCTGCCTATTTTTTTTATCATACATCATATTTTTCAAAATTTTAGCGCATGTAATAGAAGAGGGTATTCTCACTGGCAGAGAGAAATTAGCCAATGTATTTTCTATAAGGTTAAATTCATCAATTTTTAAATCACTCTTTTCTACAGATATTGCCGAGGCAAATAGCATCCCTATACTTACCGCCTCTCCATGGCTGATTCCTTTATAATTCAGCGATGACTCTATAGCATGTCCTAGAGTATGTCCGAAATTAAGATGGGCTCTTATATTTGACTCTTTTTCATCCTTTTGAACAACAGAAACTTTCGCTTTAACTGAATTTGTAATTAATTTAATTAGGCTATCAGAATCTCTCTTTAAAATTAACTTAGAGTTTTTATTTAGCCATTTTAAAAATACTTTATCCCCAATTGCTCCATATTTAACAACTTCAGATAATCCTGAAATATATTCTTTTTGTGGTAGTGTTTTCAAATAACTTGTATCGATAAAGATTGCCATAGGATGTTTAAAGCTACCTATTAGATTTTTACCATACTTATGATTTACTCCTGTCTTTCCACCAATGGAAGAATCTACTTGAGCCAATAGTGTTGTGGGTATATGAATTAAATTTACACCCCTGAGGAAAGTATCTGACGCAAAGCCTGCAAGGTCGCCTATAACTCCTCCACCCAAAGCAATCACAGTCAAGTTCCTATTAAATTTATTTTTAATTAAAAAATCATGAACTTTATTTAATGATGAGATATTTTTATATTTTTCTCCGTCAGGAAGTATAAGAGTTTTTACATTAAAGCTTTTTAAAGACTTCTCAAGATTTTTTAGATGAAGATGGGCTACTTTAGTATTAGTTATTATAGCGACATCTTTGTAGTCAATATATTTTGAAATAGAAGTTTTACTACATATCTCATTACCTATAATTATTGGTATATTTTTGCCTTCAATTTTAAATAAAATCTTTTTCATATTATTTTTTGTATTTCATTAATAACTTGATCCCTTTCTTTCCCAGATACATCTATTATATAGTTAGAAATTTTTTTATATATAGGGTCTCTTATTTCTTTTAAAGACAACAAATTATCTTTTAAATTCTTGTTACTTAATAATGGTCTGTTTTTTCTATTTTTAACTCTATCCACTTGAGAGTCAATATTGATATCTAGAAAAATTATAATACCAAGATCTTTCATTAGTTTTTTATTATCATCTCTTAGTATTATTCCCCCACCTGTGGAAATAACATGATTCTCTATAGTATTCATTTTTCTTAACTGCTCGGTTTCTAAGCCTCTAAAGTGTTCTTCACCAAATTTTTCAAAAATATCAGGAATACTGTATCCGCAACTCCTTATTATTTCATGGTCAGTATCAAGAAAAGATAAACAGTTCTTTTGTGCCAGCATTTTTCCTATGGAAGTTTTCCCAGAGCCCATTGAGCCAATTATGAATATATTTTTAAAATCCATAATCTTATTTTACATGAAATTTACTACTTATGTCCGCAAGATTATCAATAAGCATTTTAACTTTATCAGGATTAATATCAGGAGTAATCCCAGTTCCAAGGTTGAATATATGACCACTATTAGAGCCATAACTTGTTAATATATTTTTAATTGCAGCAATAATATCTGACTCATCTTTTTTTAATATATTAACATCTAGATTACCTTGTAGAGCGAACTTATTCCCAATCTTTTTTTTAATAACACCAATTTCAGTCGTTGAGTCAATACCTAGTACATCAATATCAAGATTTTTGAGAGCTTCTAACTTTCTGCCTGTTTCTCTAACATAGTAGATTAATGGTATATCTTGATTTGTTATGGCATTCTTAATTTTATTTATGTATCTTAGTGAAAATTTTTCATACTGCTCATCATTTAATAGGCTTCCCCATGTATCAAATATCATGGCAACATCTATGCCAGACTCAATTTGCTTATTTAAATAATCAATACTTATATTAGTGAGCATATCTAGTATTTTATGCAGAAGTTTTTCATCATATGCAAGCATTTTTAGAACATTAGTAAACGTCTTCGATGAATTTCCTTCTATAATATATGTGGCTACCGTCCATGGGCTTCCTATGAAGCCAATTAATGGTTTTTTGCCTGCCAATTCTTTTTTGAGTAACTTAATTGTATTGAAGACATAATCTAGTTTTTCAATGTTATGTATTTTTTCTATTTTTCCTAAATCTTTTTCTGTCCTAATTACCTTGTCAAAAACTGGACCTTTATTTTCAACAAAACTAAGATTAATATCCATCATATCTGCAACTACTAAAATATCAGAAAATACTATAGCGCTATCTAGCTCAAATCTTTTTAGTGGCTGCAATGTGATTTCGCATGCTAATTCTGGATTTTTTACTAAATTTATAAAGCCACCAGCTTTATTTTTAAGATTAATATATTCTGGAAGATATCTTCCAGCTTGCCTCATTATCCATATAGGCGTTCTCTCTATAGGCTCATTCCTGATAGCCTTTAAAAGTAAATGATTAGGAATTAACGGCATTTAACTTCTTTTGAATAGAGTCATTTAGGAACTTGGATATTCCATCTGCAGCATTTCTTCCTTCGAATACAGCTGTCACTACTAAATCTGAACCTCTAACCATGTCTCCCCCAGAAAATATTTTTGGATTATTAGTTTGATGAGAATATTTAGATTTGCCATTAATAATTATTCTACCAATTTCATCTGTTTTTACTTTATTTTTTGTTAGCCAAGACGGAGGATTTGGTCTAAAGCCAAATGCCATTATGACATGATCAGCTTTAACGATAGATTCTGAACCTTCAATAATTACAGGAATTTCTCTTCCACGAATATCTGTTTTTTGTAATTTAGTTTTTACAAATTTTACTCCTTCAACCTTGTTTTTCCCCATAATCTCTATTGGCTGCATATTCCACAAAAATTCAATCCCTTCTTCTTTACTATTTTTTACCTCTCTCTTTGAACCAGGCATATTTTCCTCGTTCCTTCTATATGCACAATAAACTTTTTTAGCACCTTGTCTTTTTGCTGTTCTATTACAATCCATTGCTGTATCACCGCCACCTAAAACTAATACAGTTTTGCCTTTCATATCAATATATTTATTATTTTTAGATTTCATTAGCCTTCTAATGTTTGAGTTTAAGTATGGTAATGCATCAAATACCCCTTCTAAGTCTTCACCTGCAAAACCACCTTTCATGTAAGTATAGGTTCCCATTCCTAAGAAAACAGCATCGTACATTGATGAAAATTTTTCAAAACTTATGTCTTTACCGATGTCAGTGTTTAATACAAATTCAACACCCATCTCTTCTAGAATTTTTCTTCTCTTAAGCACAATTTCTTTATCAAGCTTAAACGGAGGAATGCCAAATGTTAATAAACCACCAATTTCTTCATATTTATCATAGATAACAGCCTTAATGCCTTTCCTTGAAAGAACATCTGCGCAAGCTAGACCTGCTGGTCCAGCACCAATAATACCCACTTTAAATTTTGTTGGAACCACATTTGATAAATCAGGCTTCCACCCTTGTTTCAAAGCCTCATCAGTAATATATTTCTCAATGCTACCAATTGTTATAGCTCCAAAACCATCATTAAGTGTACAAGCACCTTCGCATAAACGGTCTTGAGGACATATTCTCCCACAGATTTCTGGCAGAGAATTTGTTTGGTGTGATAAATCAGCAGCTTCCATTAGTCTATCTTCAGAAATCAATTTTAGCCATTGAGGTATATGATTATGGACAGGACATTTCCATTCACAGTAAGGATTGCCACACTCAATACAGCGACCAGATTGCTCGCTCGCTTGTTTAATAGTGTAATGACCATATATTTCTTTGTAATTTTTTAATCTCGTAGGGGCAGGAGTTACCTTTGGGTCCATACGTTTTAGTTCTAGAAATTGAAGATTTTTATCCATAATGACTTAAAATTATACTATATATGCATACTAGATAACTAACTTATTACAGGACATTGCTTTTAATTGAATCAATTATTTATCTAAAAGTTGTTTAACATGCCTACTTACTAATGACATATCTGCGTTATCCCCATGAAGTTTTTTCACATCAGCCATCACTTTACCCATATCCTTGATGGAGTCAGCTTGGCAATTTTTTATTGATTCCTTTACTACCCTTATTATTTCATCTTCAGACATCTCTTCAGGCAGATATATACCAACAATATCCATCTCTTTTTTTTCTTTATCAGCCAAATCAATCCTTCCAGCTTTAGTAAACTGGTCAAATGACTCTTGGTTTCTCTTAAGAACTTTTTTTATAACCTGTATTGTTTGGCTTTCAGAAAGAATGATACCTTTATCTTTTTCTTCTTGCTTTATAAAAGATGATGCAAATCTAAGAATTTCAACCTTTTCTTTCTCACCAGATTTCATGAAACGAATAAGATCTTCTTGTATTTTTAATTTGGTTGATTGGTCAGACATCAATAATTTAGAATTTTTTGTATGGAGGTTTTTTTCTTATTGCAGACATACTAATCTTTCTCTTATGTCGCTTTGTAGCTGCAGCATCTTTTCTTTTTCTCATAGCTGTTGGCTTCTCATAGAATTCTCTTCGACGAGTCTCAGTTAAGATTCCAGCTTTTTCGCAACCCCTTTTAAACCTTCTTAAGGCAATTTCAAAAGGCTCATTTTCTCTAATTTGTACACTTGGCATAAAATTATTTTAAATAGTTTATAATGGCGTAATATTACTTGATTATATTAATAAAGCAATAGATTTAAAGCAACTTTGAGGTTTACATGATAGTTTTAGGCATAGAATCTTCTTGTGATGAGACAGGTTTAGCATTATTTGATTCAGAAAAGGGCATGATAGGTCATGTTGTCAATTCTCAGCATGACATACATGGTAAATACGGAGGAGTTGTCCCTGAACTAGCCTCAAGAGATCATGTTTTAAAACTAGTCCCCTTGCTTGATCAATTATTAAATCAAAAAGAAACCCTTTTATCAGATATTGGTTTAATTGCATTCACTAACGGTCCAGGGCTGCTTGGACCTCTCTTGACAGGAGCATCTTTTGCGAAATCTTTGGCTTGGTCTCTTAAAATTCAGTCAATAGAGATAGACCATTTAGAGGCACATATATTTTCACCTATGATTACGGAAAAAAAGCTAAAGCTACCATTTATTTCATTACTGGTGTCTGGAGGTCATACGATACTAACTTCAGTTAAAGATAACTCGACTTATGAAGTGCTTGGGAAAACTCTTGATGATTCCGCGGGAGAAGTTTTTGATAAAGTAGCTAGACATCTAGGTCTACCATATCCAGGCGGCCCTGAGATTTCAAAAGCATCCTCTAAAACCAACAAGTCTTCATACAAATTTCCAAGACCTATGATTAAAACAAGTTGTTATAATTTTAGTTTCAGTGGACTTAAAACTCATGTTACACAATTAATTAATAAAACCGAATTAAATGATTTACTGGTATCAGATATTGCTTATGATTTTGAAAATGCAATTATTGACGTATTAATCACAAAAACTTTAAGAGCTGCTAGAGAATATAATATAGAGAATATAGTAATTGCTGGAGGGGTCAGTGCTAATAAAAAACTCAGAGCAAGATGTAATACAGAGAAGGGTGAAAAAAAAATATTTTTCCCGGACATGGCTTATAGCACCGATAATGGCGCAATGATAGCTTACATGGGTTGGTTGAAGTCATTAAAAATATCAACAAATAACTCTCTTGAAATAAACCCTAATCCTTCGTCAAGATTCGTTTGACAAGAAACCTACAATATTTTTTTTATGTGTCATAAATATGAACAACATATTGATAAATGATATGGCTGTCATATACAGGCCAGCTGATGCTATAAACATAAATAATGGTAAGAGTAGAAAACCAATCAGTGCGGACAGTCCAGACACTTTAAAAATATAATACATTAATAACCAGGTCATGAGTAATAATACTGCTGTTATATAATTTAGTGCAATCAGAATACCAATAGATGTGGCAACACCTTTTCCGCCTTTGAAATTTAAGGTAATAGGAAAGACATGCCCTATTAATAAAAAAAATGATAGCAAGTAAACTTGATAGATTGGAATATTCATTTCTACTAAAATAAGAACAGGGATGAGTCCTTTAAGGCCATCACCAATTAATGTTAAGAAGGCAGCATACTTGTTACCACTTCTTAGCACATTAGTTGCCCCAGGATTTTTTGAGCCAAAAGACCTAGGGTCTGGTAAATTAAATATTTTTGAACTTATAATAGCAAATGGTATTGAACCTATAAGGTATAATACTAGGGAAATAATAAGCATTTCCAAGTTGATGATATTTTCTAACATCTGATTAATATATAATTATTATTAGATTAATAATAGTTAAGCTTTATATAATATGCATGATTCAAATATAATTTTTTTACATGGGTGGCTATTTGATAGACGCATCTGGTGTCATTTAGATAAGTTTTTTAAAAATAATTTTAATATTCATATGCATGATTTACCAGGATATGGAAGTAACAAACTATTAAATATTAGTCCCCAGAAATACTGCGATAGTATTTTTGAAAGAGCTGAAAAAAATACAATTATAGTAGGATATTCGTATGGAGGATTATTAGCATTAAATAGTTTTCAGAATTACCAACAAAATATTAAAAAACTTATATTAATTAATTGTAATTTAGATACAGAAGACCAGAAAAATAAAACTTTAAACTTAAGAAATATAGCTGATCTACAAACTTCTCTAGCTATTGATAAAAAAGAATCCTTAAAAAAATTTATGTATGAATGCATTAAGAACTCTAAATATTATAAAACTGAGTTCTCCTATCTCATTAAGACATTCACTGATAATAGCTTGCCTAATACATCGGTATTGTTAGAGAATTTAGATGATTTGAAAACCTCAGCAAGTATTAACTGTGGTTTTGATAGACAAAAAGATATACTCCTAGTCAATACTGAAAAAGATCATTTTATGAGTAATGAAGAGACATATATGATAAATAATAATCACATTATAGAAGAGGTGATTCCGGGCTTGGGTCATATACCCTTTATATCTGGAAATAATGAAATATATGATTTAATCAGAGTTTTCATTGATAACTAAGATGGAGAATTATAAAAAAAGAATTCAGCAGGCCTTTAATACAAAAGCATCTTCTTATGACGAATATTCAGTCGTTCAAAGAGAGGTGGGGAGAAGGATGATTGAAAGATTAGATTTATTAAAATTTAAACCATTAAATATTTTAGATCTAGGAAGTGGAACAGGATATTTAGCTGAGTTATTACTGTCTAAATTTCCAACATCAAATATAACTTGTTTAGACTTGGCTGAGAATATGCTACTTGAGTGTAGAGAAAAAAACCCAAATCTTAACTTAATTGTATCCGATATTGAGAACATACCTTTTAGACCAGCATCTTTTGATTTAATAATATCAAGCTTTACCCTCCATTGGTGCGAGGAAATAGAGAAAATATTTCATGATGCTCAAAAGTCTTTAAAGGATGATGGTATATTTATGTTTACTACAGTTGGTCCAAATACTCTAAGGGAGTTGCAGGAAGCTTATACATATATTGATGTTGAACAACATGTTAATTCTTTTACTGATATGCATATGTATGGAGACTCTCTATTAAAATGTGGTTTTGACGACCCTGTTATGGATGTAGAGGAAATAATAGTTGAATATTCATCTTTTAAAGGAGTATTAAATTCCCTTAAAAAAACAGGCGCAAATACCGTTATCGGCCAAGAACCATCTTATATAAGCAAGAAATCATATATGGAATTATCTAACGCTTATCCTAAAAACAATGATAATGGTAAATTTCCAGTAACATATGAAATGATCTATGGAATGTCATGGAAAAGGGTAAAGAAAAATATTGATAATACTGGGATTATCCCGATTAAAAAGATTTAATTTTATTAAATTAGAAATTCCATAAATACTAATATTTTGTTATTATAAAATTCATTAAATAAAGGATGATTAATGAGAATATCTAATATTTTATTAATGGTTATTTTCCCAACAGCTGCACTAGCTGAATGG
>Ga0209091_10001231_pt1 | contig 22819 bp, 16 predicted proteins | sample ArcticOcean_MG_C_6_FD_187438 | JGI IMG/M metagenome (GOLD analysis project Ga0209091, IMG submission 187438) | Marine microbial communities from western Arctic Ocean - ArcticOcean_MG_CB8_128 (SPAdes) (version 2) | ecosystem: Environmental > Aquatic > Marine > Oceanic | place: Arctic Ocean...
AGTAATCCAACGACGACGCGCGCCAGAGCGAGTGCCTTTGAAATGGGTGGCGGTTTGAAAAGATCATCCGTTCGATTAAACGCCATGGACACGGAAGCACCGTCGTCGTCGTCGTCGAACAAAATTGAAACGCCATTTGGGACGATTGATTTACCGCAGTTGCCAGAGTTACCGAAATTTGAGCTGCCGAATTCTTCTTCTTCTTCTTCTTCTTCTTCTTCTTCTTCGCAACAACAAGACGCCATCGCGCAAATCGCGCGACAGTTTGCGAAATCCATGGAAGATTCCATCCCGAAAGACGTTCAAAAGAACGTCTTCAGAGCGCAATATACCGCCGCTGTATCGGCGCGATTCTTGTTCTTTTTAACGAACGGGGTTGTCGCTTCCAGAGGCGGGTCTCGAGCGGATGTCGACGGCGTCGGCGTGGCGAGCGCCGTGGCGAAGATTTTGTTGGAAGAAAATAACATCGACACGAAACCATTTGAAGATACGATTCGACCAATGGTCAGAGCCGCGGATGCAAACTTAACCACAGCCGGTAACTCCCCGGAAAAAGAATCCGAAGGCATGACAGAAGAAGCGGCGAGAGACGTTTCTGCGTTTCTCGAGGCGCACATGTCCGCTATTTTGAGCGTGTTCAGAGAAGAAATGGAACTCATCGAAAACGAAGAGTACAAGTTTCCGTACGATATGAACCCGGTTACCGCGCCGTCCTACCAAACGAACTTATTGCAAGTGTTGAGAATTTCCAGAGACAACATTCGCGATCAACAACAAAAAGTGCAACCGAGAAGGCAACGCAAAGACGGCGGGCAAGATCTTTTGAGCACGTTTGAAATCGACGAGAAAAGGTACCCGAAGTACTACGCGCAAAACTTCCACTACCAGACCGACGGGTGGTTGTCCAACGAGTCCGCGAGATTGTACGATTTCCAAGTCGAGACTTTGTTTTTAGGCTCCGCGGATGCCATGAGACGACGATGCTTGCCGCACTTAAACAAGTACTTGAAGTCGCAAAAGAAAAATGCAAAGTTGTTGGACGTGGCCACGGGCACCGGGCGATTCCTCACGTTTGTCAGAGACAACAACCCGGAATTGGAGTGCACGGCGCAAGATTTGAGTCCGTTTTATTTAGCAAAAACGAGAGACAACCACAAAGCGTTCGACAAGAACGGCGGCAAGTTGACGCTTTTAGAAGCCAACGCGGAAGATATGAGCACTCTTGAGGACGGCTCGTTCGATGCGGTCACGTGCGTGTACTTGTTCCACGAATTGCCGCCAGAGGCGCAAAAGAACGTCGTCAAAGAAATGTCGAGAGTTTTGAAACCGGGTGGTAAGTTGTTCTTCGTCGACTCGGCGCAAAGAGGCGACGGGAAGAGAATGAACATGGAAAAAGAAATCGACCAAGCGTTGGAGAACTTTCCAGTTTTTAGCCACGAACCGTACTACCGCGCGTATTCCGAGTTGGACTTGAAGAACTTGTTTAAAGAAGTTGGCGGGTTAGACTGCGAAGCCGAAGAGTTGGCGTGGGTTTCAAAGACTTTGGTGTTCCAAAAGCCCGGCGGAGATGAAAGCTCGGCGATGAACGGCGCGAGCGTAACGGAGTTGAGAGACGACGACGAGGATGTCGACGAGAGCGTCTTAGCCGCGGCGAACGAGTTGAAAGCCGAGATGAGAAACTCAACCGTCGCCCCAGTCGTTGAAGAAACCGAGCAGAAACCAGCGGTGGAGGAAATCACCTGGGCCGGCGAGGCGTCAACCAAGGAAATTTTCGAACAAGTCTCTCCGGAAGTCATTGAAGAAAAAGAGGATGAACAAAACTAAATCTCCTCTTCTTCATCATCTACGCGCGAGCACTATTATATACTATTTAAATTAATACACACACATACACTGTAATCTAATCTTATAACCACATCTATATTACTATCAATCTAAACTACGCATCTACTCACTTACTTTGTTCTTTACGCGCTCGAAAACATCTTCGCGACGTGAAAATCAGAAAAGTGCAACACAAACGCGCACAACAAAAACGTGCCCACATAATTCTCAATCCTCAAATACGATTTGGAGTTATCTTGCGTCCCGTAACCTCGTTCGTTATCGAAAAAATCGTTACCATCGTCGTCGTCGTCGTCGTCGCTATTACTATTATATCCTCTCGATTCCGCCGCCTCTGAAATCGCCTTTGCGTTTGCAAACAACGAATCCATCAATCTCGCCAACAATTGCATGAACACGTCGATGGACCCTCGAAATCCTAAATTCTTCCAATCTAAACCTCTAGAAGCTAACCCTAAGCTTAAATTCCTCGTCTCCTCGAACACGATCGATGTGAATCTTAAAGCCAACAACAATGTGAACACAATCTCGTCCGTTTCAACTTTAAATACCTTCTTCAACGGCGTCAAGTACCAGCGCATGGCAAACGCCAACGATTCCGGCGTCGTAGTGCACAACGCCATGTGCGCCGACTGCAACGCCGTAAACGTCACGCACGCCGCGTTCGTCGCAATCGTCACGCCTCTCCTCGTCACGTGAATCGGTCCAAAATTCAAAATTGCGTACTTATAACTCGTCGCCAAAGCTATGCCCTCCACGTTCTCCAACCCTTCCAACGCCGCCGCCGGTTCTCTCGGTTGCGTCAAGAGCGGCACCCCGTCGCTCCCGATCGCCGCAAACACGAACAAAGCCAGCGCTAACACACCTAAATTCCTCGTGTGTGACCCCCATACTTTCCTCGGTAAACTCGTTGCCGAAGCCAAGACGAGAAAAAGACACACGCACACTCTCTCCATCGGTTCGTTCGCCATAGACGGACACAAAAGTAACGCCACCAACCACGCCTGTTTCAGTCTCGAATCCAACTTGTGTAAATACGAGGTTGGAGAGGCCACGTATTGCCCGATTGGCACCGTTGGAAGCTCGAGAAACTTTGTCAAAACTTTCTGTTGCATCGGTGGTTTGTTGTTTTTGTTGTTTTTGTCGTAGTAATACTCCTTCTTCGCGTTCGAATCAAACGGGGGGTAATCACGATTCGCCGTTCGTGGTGGTGTCGTTTTCCAACGATATTCACGAACTCCGATTTTCGCATAATCATCGATTGGCGTGCGTCGCGACGGCTGAAAAATTACTCGTCGTCTTTGCGCCAGACGACGACGATACACCAGACTCTCTGGAGGACTGTGCGAGCTCTTTATCATCACGGCTTCTTTGGACTCGGGCTATTCTCGCTGATTTTGCGTCGTCACAAAGACTTGACAGAGGAAAAGAAAACTCTCTCGTCGCGTGTTGTGAAAAAAAAGAATTGGCTGCCAAACCAAAAAACAACAAAAATTTTCCTCCTCCTCTTCAAAAATCCTCCTCCTCCTCCCCTCCTCCCAGACAACAAAAAAGAATTCAAAGAAGAAGAAGAATTCCTCAAAGAAGAAACCTCTGCCAGTCTAGTCTGCCAGAACGCATAAGAAGGCATTTTTTTGTCGAAAAAGGAAGAAAGGTCCCCCAAGAAAAACGGATTAAAAAAAATGGAGTGTCCTCTCACTCATGTGTTGAAAGAACGCGCTTTGGTGTGTGTGAATAAAGAGATGCAACATCAACAGAAGCATCATCATCATCATCATCCGTGAGAGAAAAGAGAGTTTGTTGAAATTGTTGTTGTTTTAAGAAGGATGAGGCAGAAGTCGAAGAACCCGAAACGCTGCGTGGCGTACGATTTCCAGTACCCCGGCGACGGTATAATTGCAAAAAAACGATCCCGAACGCTCCTCGAAGAAGAAGAAGAAGAAGACAAAGAAGAAAGAGCGGGAAAGAACGAAGATGGTTGCGACCAAGATGAAAATGAACTCGAACGAGGACGGAAACTCTCTAAAATGGGCGCGCAGATGTTGTTGTTGTCCTCGTCCGTGCTCGAAGAGGAAAAGGCCGGCGCGGTTCCCTCCTCCTCCTCCTCCTCAGACGGTGACGTTGAGGACGACGACGTGAACAAACTGTCGAGGGAAGAGGAGGAGCCTCCTCCTCGACTAAAACCGAAAGAAGAAGAAAGAGGACAGAATAATAATGATGCTGATAATAATGATAATAACATTGATGATACTAATAATACGGAGATCAAGTTGATGATTGCGCTCCAGCGCTCGATTTTATTGGCGTGCACCGAATTACCGGACGCGCAAGCTGCCACCGTAGAAGCGAGGAACGCGTTCTTACAAATGCCTTTGATGAATTCGCTCGCGCTCGCGCTTGGGAGCGACGCGAAAAGTTCTTTTCAAGGTGTTAGTATGGATAAAATCACTAATCACGATGTGTTGCAATGCGTGTTCGTAGCAGCTGGCGAGTGCAAAGCAGACAAAAAGAGAGTGAAGAGGAATAATAAAAAAGACGCGCACGAGTTGGTGAACCTTCCGACAAGGTATGTCGGACCGCACGTCGGGGAAAAATGCTGTCGCTCGTGTTGGCATCGTATCTACCGCATCACAAATACACTCTCACTCCCGTTCTCGTGCGATATATGTGCGGAAACTTTCAAGAAGGAACATCTTTTAACAGCGCACGTTCGCGTCGAACACGAAGGGAAGCAAGCGTATTTATGCCCGGTCCCAAAATGCGGGAAAGAATTTTCTCGTCGTACGGATTTGAAAAAGCACGGATTAGTGCACACGGGAGAAAGACCTTACGCGTGCGCGTATTGCGACCAACGATTTATTTCCTCGAGCAATTTGAATAAGCACGAACGACAGCACACCGGGTTTAAACCGTACTCGTGTCGAGTGTGTTTGAAAAAGTTTAGTCGTTCGATCGGGTTACGAAACCACGTGCAACAGCAGCACTTGAAAGATACGAGTTGGTCCTCGAGTAAAGTAGCAGTAGTAGAAGAAGAAGGAAAAGAAGAAGTAGAAACCGCGATTATAAGAAAGAAAGGAAAGAAAAATTGGGGGGACAAAACGACCGCGTATACCGCTCCAATGTACGTCCTCCGCCCCCCGGGCGAAACCACCAACTTGAATAAAAACATCAATAAAAAGGCACCGCTTTCGGAATCCGAGAACTCTTTAGAGCTTTATTTGAACCAACTCGCCGAGGAGAAGGAGACCAAGAAATACGAGAATCATTTTAACGACGACGACGACGAGTCGTCGTCATAGAAGTCGATCATCATATCGCGTAAATACAATTTAAGAACACGCTTTAAAAACACCGCATTAAAATAACGAACTTTACGCGTTGTTCGGAAGTCATCATCATCATGTCTCTTCTCGACAACAACAACAAGAACAACAGCGCCGGGGCTAAAAAACCAGGTCTGGCGAAAGACGACGAGGACGTCCGCGTGCAATCCACCAACGACGAGGCGACCGTTGCCCGAGCGTGCGTGTTTGATTTCGTTCTTCATCTATTTCTCTCTAACTCACACGCGCGCGATGTTTCTTTCTTTCTTTCTTTCTTTCTTTCTGCGGAACAACAACAGTTCGTGCGCATCCGTCGGCCACATACCGAACGACCCGTACTCCGTTCTGTTTTGTAACAGAGGGAAGAACGTTCGAAGAAACGAACCGCTGCACAATTTAGGCACGTTTTATAGAGTCGCGCACGTGCGGAAAGCGATCGAGATGTTTTTGATGAGCGATGATGATGATGATGATGATGATGCAGAAGGTGTTGGAGAAGATACGGCGAAATACGCGAAACAGGTGATTAATTTAGGATCCGGGTACGACACGAGCTGGTGGTGTTTAGTTGGTAATATCGCGTCGATAGATGGGAAAGAAAGTACTAAACGTAGTAGAGTGAAATGGTACGACGTGGATTTCGCGGAAGTGACTCGACGGAAGATTAAAACGATCGAGAAACACGAAGCGCTTCGGGAACCGTTGGGGGTGTATCACTTCGAACGAGACGGTTCGGAGTTACGGTCGACGAGTGGGTATAATCTAGTCAGTGCGGATTTGAGAGACGCGGAGGAAATCAAGGAGATATTGACGGAAGCGCGAGTGGATTGGCAGTTGCCGACGTTGTTCGTGACGGAGGTGGCGTTGTCCTATTTGAACGGAGAAAAGTGCGAGAAGGCGTTGAGGTTGTGCGCGACGTTCGATGGAGATAGTAGCAGTAGTAATAATGGTAGTAAAAATAGGAATAAAGTAGTAGCAAACAGGGCGATCGTGTCGTACGAAGCGATGCGATTAAACGACGAGTTTGGTCGTCGCATGTGCAGAAACGTGAGAGAGCAACGCGGGACGCCGTTTTTAGCCTTGGAGGAAGAAAATGGCAGCCGCGTCGATTGCGCTTCGGTGGAAGCGATGTTCCTGAGATGTGGATTTGATTCGGCCAAATGCAGAAAGATGACCGAGTGTCAGGACGTGCTGTTGAGCAGAGAAGAAATATATCGCGCGGAGCGTTTGGAAATGCTGGACGAACGAGAGGAGTTTAATTTGATTCAATCGCATTACGGAGTGAGCATAGCCGTTCGGGGAGACTATTTCGCGCGAAAGTATCGGCGTTGGTTGATGCGTTAAATATTCTTGTTGTTGTTCATGATGTTAATGCGGAACGCGTTCGTCGCGCCCCGACCGTACTTATTAATATTCGTCGATGATAATGACGACGTGAGGTGTGTGTGTACTTTTGAGCACCCCCCCCTTACTCTTTCTTTTCATTCAACGAGAGTTTTAGACCCGCGAACAAATACTAGCGCGTTCTCAAATGTTCTTCTCTGCCTGCTCACATCGTCAGTCCGAGACCCGCCCCCGTTCTAAACCGCTCAGACACCACCACCACCAAACGCTTTAAAGTCTGCCTAAGATGCGTCGGACGACGACGACGAAGACGACGATACACTCGTAACGAAGAAAACTCTTCTTGTTTTTCGAAAAGTGTGCCCTAAACGCGTGCGCCGTGCCGTGTGTGTTTTGTATGCGCGCGTAAAGGAGAAGAATGTCCGAGGAAGACGAAGAAGAAAAGGACGACAAAGAAGGACAAAAGTGGTCGGGCATGATACCGATTTCCATTTCCATGCGACCGGAGGAAGTGTGCTCGATCGATCCACCGGAACCGTATTTCGTTCTCGTCCCGAGATTCGCGCGTTTGACGGCGTTTCACAGGTGGTTCGAGAACGGGGACATTGGCCGGTATTTTCACAAGTTTCGGTTGATGAGTGATTCTTCTTCTTCGCAGGCGTCGGCGTCGGCGTCGGTTTTGATGAATACTGCTGAGAACACGAAGAGCGGTGGTGGTGGTGGTGATGATGATGTGAGCAATGAGAACGGTGAGAGCGATGATATTGCCGCCGCAGCTACCGGAAAGAAGAGCAGGAAGAAGAGCAGCTCGCTTCACGACGCGTGGTTCGAGACGAAACCGTTGGACGTGGACGTGTACGACTCGAGGAGAGGACTGATGCGAAAAAAGAAACTCTCGATACCGATACGATGGAACGTTCCGTTTGGAGTCGTCGCGGATATTCTCAGAGCTTTAACAACAACAACAACAACAACAACAACGAGTCCTCGTCTTCTTCTTCCGTTAGAACTCGTCGCTCGATATTCGCAAAGAGACGAATTGGGTTTATCCTTTCGACACGCGGTGGGCGAAGACGCGCAAAAAGCGTGCAAGAGTCATTTCTTCAACGCTTTGAAAGAGGCGAGTTTTATACAGACAGGGTCGAGCCAAGTGGTGATGTCGTTGGGCGTGCAAGCGAGAGATGATTTGTGGGAGAGCACGATGACGAAGGGTACGATGGGTGTTGGTGATGAAAGTGTCCATGGTAATGAGAGATCTGGATACGAGAAAGCGAAGGAAGCGTTGACGAAGATTCACAAAGAGGCGAGAAAGAGAGAAAAGAAAATAAATGCGGGAGGAGGGAGAGCGGTGCCAATACGGGCGTATGAAGTGGACGTGATGCGTCAAGGCGGAGGAGATGACGATGATGGTGATGATATTGACGACGGTCAAGGGTTTTGGGAACGGTGCGTGCGATTTTCTTCGGCACCGGTTGCGCGGAATCTATCGATAGCCGAGTGTTTGGACGACGTCATGTTTCCTGATGACGATACTAACTCACGAGAAGAAAGGGGTAGAAGAGTTAAAATCGAGGGAATTGAAATTGATGAATCGAAACCAGTTGGTGTGTTATGGAATGCGTTATCCGCACCGGATGGGTTTATGCACATCGTAGTAATTAAAAATAGGAACATAACAAAGTAGACCAAGCGGGAACCTTGGTAGAATGTAGTACAAATCAACGTAGAAAGAGCATCGTCATCATTTTCAGTACCATGGTACCAGGTAGCAATCATTTATTTCAAATTGATTCTTTACCTTCTTCTTCTTCTTCTTCTTCTTCATCATCATCATGATCCAAAGGGTTCCTTGTGAAGCCACTTATCCATCTCGTCGCTTTGTATATCGCAAATCTTGTCCAAATACGCTCTCTCGAGCGATTGGACTCGGACGAACCCATTCACAAATCCAGAGGCGATCCAAACCGTGTTGCCTGTCCTGTTCACACGAACTTCGTGACACTCCAATCCTTTCCTCGTGCGAAATCCTTCCTCGTCATCATCTTCTTGAGCCTCTCCACCTTCTTTTTTCAGAACGATATCGTCGTCTCCAGGCGTGCGAAATTCTACGAATCTTTCCTTCTTGACGCGTACCTCTCTCATTCCTCCGATTTGCTCAAACGCCGACCAACCGCCTTGAGCTTTCCACAATGTGTCTTTATTCTTGGACTCTTTCATCCGGTATCGCTGCACAGAAGCAGAAACAACGCCAGAATTTGATCCTACGACGACAAACGAGCACTTATTGCGTGAACCTCGAGTTCCAAAAATGCGCGAATCGATGGACCAAGGCATACCGCCAGACTTTTTCGTATAATCGATGGCGTCTTTGCTCGTGGCGTTTTTAATATCCTTGAGATTGTCATCCGCGGCGGGCAACTTTATCCCGACTGTTCCTCCATATCTAACTTCTTGTTCGTCATCCTCCCAGCATATGGGGCCATCGTATTGTCGTAACAAAAACTTACCGTTAAAACCGACGGTTCCGTCGCAACCGTAAATGTACGCGCCTTTCGGAAGCCACGCGACGGAGCGAATATCGTCCATCCATTTCTCGATTTGAAAAGATTCCGGGAGTACCGAGCGCGAACGCAAATCAATCACGTTCGCCTTAGAAACTTTATGAGCAGCTACGGCGATAAAATTTGCGGACGCGAGCCTTTTACGTTTAATGTCGTCTTCGATGCTCTTTTCGTCCTCTCTGTTTTCGTCTTCGTCTTCTAACGGCGCGAATTCTAAGTCGCGTATCGGTCCCGCTTCTTCCATGGTGACCGTAATCGTTGGCACGTGCGCGAAGTGCTTCTCGTTACTACTCTTGCTATAACTTACGTTATTTTCAATGTCATATTGCATGCATCGATGAATATCAAACACACAGACGCTTCCGTCTACGGTTCCGACTGCCAATCGACCGGGTGCGCCTTGACTCCACGACAAACTCAACCCGCCGCGCAGTGGATTTTTTGTCACCAATGCGCCTCTAAATATGCACACGCTCTCCGCTTTCAACACTGTTATATTGGTTTCTTTCTTTTTGCTATCCTTCTTCTTTGCGTTCGGCACCGCCCACACTTGCACCGAGCCGTCGGCTAAACACGCGGCCAAGTATCCTAAAATATCTTTCCTCGCGTCTTCGATACCCTTCATCTTCAGATTGTTCACTTTCGCGTCGAGCACCGACCGCGACGCTTCTATTTCGTATTCTACTTTTATTTCCACCTCATTCTTCGCGTCGACTTTACTCTCCTTCTTGTTTATTATCGTCGTCTTTGCTTTGTCCCTTTCCTTCTTCTTCTCCTTCACTTTCTTTTTCATCGGCAAGTTCGGCAACCATCTGACGCAATGCGCGAACCCGCCGTCGTGTTCGATTAAACACTCCAGATGCATTTTCATTGGACTCGAAGAAGAAGAAGAAGAAGAAGAAGAAGCGCACCGATACACTTGCACCACGCCAAATTCACCTTTCCTCGTGAACGCGTCTTTTATCTTCACGCGCGCGTTCTTTGAATCCTCTCTCGCTTCCACCGCCAAAAACGCTCGAGAGGAAAACAAAGAAGCAGACTTCCCTCCTTCGTCGATGTTGACGTCGTCCAACCAATCTAAACTTTCCACCGCGCCGCCCGCGTAGAGGCAAAAATCATTCTCCATCATCCTCTGTCGCTCCGTATCATCTCCAAAAGTGCCACGGTTATTTAGTTTCCGCACTTTATGCCTCTCGTCAATTACGTCGTCGTCGTTTTCTTCATCGACAAAGTCTTTCGTATTCTTTTTCGTCGCAGTATTCATACCGCTCCTGCTTTTCACTGAATTCGCCGCAGCATCGACGAGTTCCACGCACTCGAAGAGTTTCATCCTCCCACTCGCGCGTTGTTTTTGCATCTCATCATCACCCGTTTCGGTACCACAACTCCGTGGTAAACGAACGAACGAAAACGACGATTGGTCGTGCAAGCCGACTTTTTTCGCCAGAAGTAAAGCATCCGCCAACGAGGAGGAGGAAGAGGAGGAGGAGGAGGAGTTAAAAGACATGTCCCGAGAGAGAGAGAGAGAGGTCCCGAATTGGACGTACGTAAAAGTTGTTAAAAGTGATGAAGTTTCACTTCCCAAAATTTTTTTTTCAAAAAAAAAAAAAAATGTTTAGGGTTTCCGAGTTTCTTTTTTTGTTGTTTTTCAAAACTGTCTTTCCCTCACACTTTTTGCGATATAAACTACTCCTCCTTCCTATTATATATAATGTCAGCGGTAGCGGTGACCCCAGGCGCGGTGGCGCGAATTCGCGAGTCCAAAGAAGTCCTCAAGGACGAGTTGAACGTTCAGGTTTGTTCTTTGTTTTTTTATTATATTTCATGGCTTTAGAGATGTCGTCGTCTCGTGTATTACGTCGTCCTCCTCGGCATTTTGGGGTGGTTTCTTTCTTTCTCTCATCGTCTTCCTACGACTAAAACATTCCATCACGTGTTTCGTTCAAAAAGCTGACAACAACATTCTTCTTCTCTTCATTTATCCAGGTTCTCGATTTTGACGGCTCCAACGATGCGTTTCGGTGCGTTTTATATTCTTTGTCTTTGTCTTTGTCTTCTTCTTTGTCTTTTAAACCGCTGCTGCTCTGTGCGAGGTAGGAGTCGTTCGATGTGAGATTTTCAAAAATCCCGTCGGAAAAGTTGGTGGTCGTTGGATTTCAAAAATCTCCAAAATTGGGTTGTTTTCAAAAAAATACGACTGACGACTTTAAATTTTCTCTCTCTCTCTCTCTCCAATTTTATTCTACGCAATCATCATCGATCGGTCGTTAATTAATAGTGGCGTACTCAACGACGGCACGAACAAGTTGAAGTGCACGTTCGCGAAAGACGCGTTCGCGAAGGAGAACAAAATGGTGAAATCCGGCGCGGTGGTGAAACTCACCGACGTGGTTTTTGAAAACAGCGAAGCGTTGGTCAGGGAGTTTTCGTTCGTGGATGAAAACGCGAGCCCGGAGTTTAAAACGCCGGGTGCGAACGGTGGTGGGAAGACAGTTCCTGGCGTGGTGAATTCGAGACGATCTCAACCGATTGCGAGTTTGAACCCGTATCAGCCACAATGGACGATAAAAGCCAAGTTGGCGGTGAAGGGAAACACGAGGACGTACCGCAACGCCAAAGGCGAAGGGAAGGTTTTGACCGTGGAATTGGTCGATAGCGAAGGGACGGCGATTCAAGCGACGTTGTGGAGAGAAGCCGTGGAAAGATACGAGAACGTTTTGGAAGTTGGTAAGCTGTATTACGTTTCCAAAGGATCTTTGAGACCGGCGAATAGACAGTATACCACGGTGAACAACGACTACGAGATGTCTTTGGACGGCAAGTCTGAAATCGTAGAGGCGAGCGAGGAGGAGCAATTGGAAAGCGCCGCGAAAAAGATTTTCGAAAAGGCTTTTGAGTTTGTGTCTATCGGCGACTTGGCGAAAAGAGTCAACTCGAAAAGAGCGACGTGCGACGTGTGCGCGGTTGTCAAGTCCGTCGCCGATTTGAGCGCGGTGAAGCGAAAGTCGGACAACTCGGAGATTCAAAAGAGAGAGTTGACGTTGTGCGACGAGAGTTCCAGCACGGTACAGTTGACGTTGTGGAACGCGCTGGCGACGGAACAAGGCGAAAAGTTGAAAGAGATGACGAACCCGGTAATTATCGTTCGCTCGGTTCGCGTGACAGAATACGACGGCGTTTCTTTGGGGACGCTCGGTAAATCCGAGATGCAAATCTTTGAATTGGACGAAGCCGCGAAAGCTTCGGTTGAAGAAGGAGAAGTTCCGGAGAAAGCCATCGAAACTGCGAAGTGGTTTAAAGAAAACGGCGAGAACGCGACGTTTAAAACCGCCGCGGAAGGTGCCGGTTTGTCCGTTCAACAAAGAGGCGGTAAACTCGCACCATTGGAGAGACAAACATTGGTTGATTTTCAACCGGAGGAAATCCCGTCGGCTTCGGATAAACCGAAGATGTGCATCGTTCCGAGAGCGTCTGTGTTGACTATTCGCGAGGGTACCATGTGGTACTGCGCTACGCCGGAGGAAGGCAACAACGCTAAGGTTGAGGAAGAGAATGGACAGTGGTATTGTGCCAAGAACCAAAAGACGTACGCGACGTGCAAACGCAGATTTATCATGGGCGCCAAGATTGCGGATGAAAGCGGACATTGCTGGTTGACCTTGTTCAACGACGACGGCGAGAAGTTGTTTGGTCACACCGCGGACGAAATGCACGAGTTTCAAGAGAATGATAGCGACAAGTTTGAAGCAATCCTCCGCGAGGCGCAATTCAAATCCTTCACGTTTAAGTTGAAGAGTAAAGTCGAGGAGTACAACAACGAAAATCGCAGAAAAGTGTTGACGATGAGCATGAATCCGATTGATTTCGCCGCGGAGAGTCGATCGTTGTTGAGTAAACTGGGGATTGAAGCGTAAAGAGTGCGCAGAGAGAAAGAACAACGAAACTACCACACCACACATATCATTAAAATATCATTATTATAAATACACACAGGTACCAGTAGTAACGCGACGCGAACAACGATGACACGCACCGATTGGTCTCTCTTTGGGTCTCTCATCGACACAACTCTTCTCCGCTGAAAATTTTGTCCGCACGCGCTCGCTTCGGCGGGACACAAAGTAATGAGGCATTTTTCATTCATTTTGCTCTTGAATCTTCCTTTACAAAAAAACACAGTCACGATTTAAAAATTTATCTCCATACTAATCACATTCTCCACATCACCGAGCATCCCATCGATCTCAAATCATCGATCTGAGGTGAATCGTCCCGCGCGTGTTTAAAACAACAACAACGTTTTTCTAATAAATCATTATTTTAAAGAACAACGACGATAAGAAAGAATGGGTTGCGCGTCTTCGAAAATTGAATCGAAGAACAATCCGGGGAAAAATGCCGAGTCATCGTTGATTACTACGAATACTAAGAAGAACACACAACCCGAAGGAGCAGCAACAAAAGAAGAAGAAACAGAGGAAAAAATGAATAAGTTATTCGACTGCGCGAGTGAAAACCACCCCACGCGGGCAATTTTAGACGAGACGAGAGCGAAAGATGTCCTGTACGTGTATCTGCAGTCGTTTCGATTGCGACATTTTCAACAAAAGGAGGGTGAGAGCAAAAAAGACGAGGACAAAGGACCGCCGCGGTTGAGTGAATACAAGTGCGAACTGATGATGCGGAAGAAAGCGGGAGGGAAAGGAAATAAAGATATAAACACGACGAGCAGTACAAATTCAGAATCAATCTTAGTCTCGGAGACGAACGATTACAGAGACGAGTGGATCTCGTTAGGGACGAAGGAGTTTTGCTGCGGCGTGAGCGGGTCGCTGGTGCCGTATCTACCGCGAGCGAATTCAAACGAGAAGAACGATAAAATGAGTTCAATAATGAAACCGATGAATTGTGCGCCGGTGTGGCCGATACCAGGTGCGGTAGAACTGTCCACAGCGTTTAGGGTGAAAGTATTTTCGAAAGACATGGTTGACGAAGAAAATATCGCGGCGGGAGACGTAGACGAAGCAGCTAAAGAAGGCAAAAAGAGAGATGAGAGCGAACAAGGAGCAGCAGCAATAACAACACCAACAACAAAGGTGACAAATGCAACAGTGAACGCGCTGGTCGAGGATGCCAAGAAATCTTTTTTGGAAGAAAACGGGCGCGCGTCGCCGGATCTCATCAAGAAAAGCATGGGCGAAAGCGGCTATTCGGAAGACGCGGAGGAACCGATGGAATCTTTATTAGTCGACCCGCGTTTGGATGAAATTTTTAACGAAAACAAAAAAAGCGACGGATCGCTCGGGTGTGTATTGTTCACGCTCTCGACGCTTTTGCCGCCCAGAAACGACCGCGAAAACGCCGAAAAGAAGACGTATGAAGACAACGATACATCCAGTAGTACAACAGCTGGAACAGCAGGAGCATCAGGAACAGCATCACCACCACCAAAAACAACAACAACAACAACAACCATCAACGACTCGCCGACGATGGGAGGTCGTCGCGACTCGGGTGAACTCGTCGTTCTCGACTCCAAGGTCTGTTACTTCGACGTCGGCTACCGAGGCGTCGTCAGCACTCTCGCCGCGGCCAAGTTCACCGACTGCTTCGAAAACCAAGGCGTCTCCTTAGACTCCATAACCTGCAAACACTATTGCAAAGAGATGAAGTTGGATTCCAAAGCTATACAGGCGTACACCAAGGGTGGATTTTTATCCGTCTTGAAACTGAAAAAGATGTTAGATCCGAGCTTATCGCCGTACGCGTCCCCGTCGTCGACTCCTAGACTGTCGTTAGACGTCTTTCGGAAATCGTCAGAGAGAGAGAGAGAGAGAGATAAATAATAGATAGATAATAATAGATAGAAAAAGATAGATTAGAAAGAGAGAGCGAAAGAAAGAGGTTGATCTCTTAAGAAGCGCTTGTAACAATGTACTCTTCTTTAGACGCGTATGTATTGATTTTTTTTTGCGCGCGTTTTTCTATTATTGATGGTTCTGATGGACCGTACCTCGGTACCTGGTACACGAATTGCAACTGATCGTGCGTTCGTTTCTTTGCGTGATAAATTCGTCATTTATTATCTTGCCTATTAAATCGCTTTTGATGATGCCAACCACCACCGCGATGTGCAGTCATTCCAGAACAACTGCGATGATCATCGCGAGTAGTAGCAGCAGTAGTAGTAGTAGTCTCAAAAGTCGCGAGGATCGATGCTTACGTCGTCTCAAAAGTCGCGCGTCGTGTTTTGGAAACATCGATGCGATAACGAACTCGGATTTGGACTTCTTCGCATCTCGGCGGAGGAATACTCCTACGACTCCTACGACTCAAATCAGCACTCGTTACGAGAACGAGGGAACGAAAATGAGAAGCAGAGCGAGAAAACGCGCGTCATTGTCAATGGTTTCAACGCGCGGTAAATCGAGAGATGAAGACGAACCGCCGTATTTTGATCGACCAACTGCGTTTCCTAAAACGGAGAATTCAGGCGACGTGGCTCTCGGTGGCGAAGGGTCCGCGGAGGGCGCGTCGTCGTCGCCGAGTGTAAACGAAATGGAAAAAACTTTCGTGGGCGTGCCGATGACTCGCGTGACCATGGTATTGTCCAACGCTTTACCGGTCATGGGTGGGATGGTTTCTCAAAACGTCTTGAACTTGGTGGACGCGGCTATGATTGCTCGACTCGGCACCGTCGCCGTGGCAGCGGTCGGGTTAGGATCGACCGCGAATTTTCAGTGTCAAGCGTTGCTGCAAGGCGTTTCCAGTGCAGTGCAAGCGATTGCGGCGAGAAGTTACGGGAAGTCAATGACGGATGTGGCGTTCGCGGAGAAGAAGGAAATCGCGAGACCGTTGAACGCGGCGATTGTTATCGTATTGTTCTTTGGGTTTCCTTTGGCGTGGTGGTGTTATCACAACTGTGCGTGGTTCGTGCCGACTTATTACGCCAGTCGAGATGCGGCCGTGGCGTCGGCAACGGTGCCGTATTTACGAGCGCGGTTACTAGCCGTACCTGCGGTTGGGATTAACTTTGCGTTTAGAGGATTTTGGAACGCCATTCAGCAACCGCAGGTGTACATGAATACGTTGGTCGTGATGCACATAACAAATATCACGGTATCGTTTATGCTCATCTGGGGGGTACCTGCACTTGGAGTGCCAAAATTGGGAGTCGCTGGTGCTGGATTAGGGACCGCGTTTAGCGTCTGGGTTGGAACGGCGATGTACATTTATCAAGGCTTCAAAAGAGCGAAAAAATATGGGTTTGGGTTTTCCTTGCGAAGGAGAGAAGGCGGCGCCGAATTGGACGAGGAGTTTAGTTCGTTCCCGACGAAAGAAGAAATCATGTTGTTGATTAAACAAGCGCTGCCGACCGGAATTACTAACGTTTTATACGCCTCGGCGATGGTGTTCATGTACGCGATTGTTGGCGCCATAAGCACCACGTCCGTGGCGGCGGTGAACGTGTTGATTAACCTCATGTTGGTTTTAGTTTTGCCGTGCATGGGTATGGGGTTAGCCGCTGGTGCGTTGTCTGGACGAGCTTTAGGCGCAGGCGACGTGGAGGATGCGAAGCAATGGCCGTGGGATGTATCTAAAATCACCGCGGCGGGCATGTCTATCTTTGGTTTACTCATCGCGCTATTCCCTCAACCGATTTTGTCCGTCTTTTTAACCGACCCGGAAGCTATCCGAGTCGCGACGATGCCGCTACGACTGACTGGTTTGACCGCGTGCGGTGATGCGGTATCGTTGACCATGCAAAACGCGTTGTTAGGTGTTGGCGATGTGAAAACCGTCGCTTTAGTTTCTATCCTCGCCCAATGGGCGGTGTTTTTACCCATCGCCTGGTTTAGCGTACACAAGCTCAACCAAGGCTTGTTTTGCGTCTGGGCGATTTACGTCTTGTATAGAGTTGGCGTCGGGATGGTGTACGCGTGGTTGTGGAAGCGAGGGAAATGGTTAGACGCTTTGAATGTGTAGTAGCTCGTTGCTCTGTATTGCGCGTGTTGTATTATTTATCGTTTGTGCTATTTGTCGTGTTGTTCTACTGCAGGTACTTTCGTTCTCACAATGCCGTAAATCACCTAACTGGTCGCCTCCTCAAAATCTCTTCCACCCACCTTTTCCCGTTTTCGGTTTTAAAGCTCCCATCGCAGCTCGAATAGAACTCCGTCAAATCCACGTCTTTATACTCGTTCTCGTATTCGCTCGCCTGCAACAACATCTCCAACTTATCCAACTCTTTCACGACCCTCGCTTCGCGCGAGCTCCCGTTTTCGTACTCCAACCACAACGTCTCGATCGTTTCGCCGGCCACATCCCCTAACGTTTCTTTCAGTTTCTGCATCGCTTCCACCTCTAACTTATTCTTCTCTTCTTTGGAGATGCCGCAGTGCGGCGTGATGTCCCCGACGATGCTTTCTGCGATATCGTGGACCAACGCCATGGTGACTAATTTCTGCACGTCTAATACTTTTTCTTCTTTGTCTTCTTCTTCGTCTCCTCCTTCTCGTTGTTGTTGCAAACCGAAAACAAAAGCCATAAGCGCGATCCGAAACGAGTGATCCGCCACGGATTCAACCCGAGCGTGTTGGGTAATCTCCTCGTATTTCGTCCACCCAGTTCGTTTCGTTCGCTTCAGTTTCCCGCAGATGGAGAGGAAATCGATGGTGTTTTTCGTTTGCGACGACATTCGTTTGTTTCGTTCCTCGTCTCCGTCCCCGAGATGGATTTTGCTCGTCGTCGTCGCGTTTTCCAAAACACTGCTTTTCGTCCTCGTGTTGTGACTCCTTTCACCGCTAAAACGACTCGTCCTCGTCGAAGTTATTAGGGAAATGAGAGAGACAAAAATGGAGTCAATGCGCTGCACAAAAACAAAGACAATGACTTCTCATCAACGCGCGATGATTACTTTACACTGATGAACGCGCGACGTGAAAAATAAAAGCAAATCATGAGCAGTCGCGGTACCACTGCTGCTGCTGCTAAAGTCGCTAAAGTCGTTGTTGAGGGAGAAGCGACGACGAAAGCGGCGAAAGAGAAGCTGAAGAAGAGAGAGACTGTAACGGATGAATACGAACCACCGTTTGGATTGCGCAGCGTAGATTGTATTTCTGTTCGACGATTGAACGTTTTGGATGCGTTTTTTAAAGACGATGGTGATGATAACGATGATGACGATAGAAACAAGGACAACAACAACATCGCATCGCAACTGAACTCTATCGAAGTGTACTTCACGTTGAAACGAATCGTGAAAGATTCGTCCGTCTTTCTCGGGGGTGGCTGCAAATCTTCAAGACGGGAACAGAACTCGATTCGCGTGTGCGACGATTCGTTGAAAGCGTTCACATCGAAAGCCATATCGTTCAAAAAAGATAATAAATCGGTATGCGATCCAGATTGGGATATATTTGAGAAAGAGCAAAGACGGTTTCGAGAGGTGTTGGAGAGAGACGGTATCGACGACGACGACGAAGAAGAAGAAGCGCTCGTGCCGGGACTGTTTGAGTTCGCGGTGTATGGGAGAAGGGTGAAGGAACATGCGAGCAACTCTTCGAACGAGAGCATTTCTTCACACGACGACGAAGAAGAAGGTGAAGAAGAAAACGAAAAGGAAAAAGAAAAAGAAGAAAAGAATCGACGAAGAAGACGGGGCAAAACATCAATCGAAGACACGAAAGAAAACCTCTTGCACAAAGCGCTCATCTCCTTTAGCCACGTAAAGAGAGCAACTGCGCAATTGAAACAACTCTCGCAAAATTCTCGAGTGCCAGTGGTTGTGTTGAGAGTAAAATCGAGCAGAAGGAACGGGGCGATGACGTATTACGCGAGGGATATTCGAGACGTGAAAGAATTCGAGAATTTAGACGTGAGAGAGAAGTTGTTGAGGGAGGAGGAGAATTTGCACGAAATGTATAATAGCAGTCATCACATGAATAACAACAATGGAAAGGAGAGCGAATCTCACAAAAACGAAGACGATATCAGTTCTGAAACCACTGGCGGAGGTGTTGTCATTACGGATGATATTCTCGCCGCGAGTAAGAAGAAAGGTAGAACGAACAGTTTAGATGAACGCGAATTAGTGGGATTAGTGTCAACGATGACGCCAAAGACAGCAACGGCGTCTGCATCGTCGCCTTTTTCGTCACCGTTTCGAGGTGGCCCTTTCGGTAGTGGTAGCGGTGGTAGTGGTGGTGGTGAGAGAGTTGGTGACATCGTAAAAGCTGCTTCGCCGCAATCTAAAGCGAGAAATGCGAGTACCTACAGAGAAATCCTAGAGCAATCCGTGCAAAAGCTAAACACGGAAAGTGCTTTACAAAGCATCTCGAAAGTCATGCTCGCGAGTGACCGTCGTGAAGAATTGAAGCAAGGGAAACTTATATTGCAATTAAAGTTGGAAGAAGAACTTCGCAATAATCGTCACATTTCGCAAAAGACGCAGTTCTTGTTTGAGATTGAACAAAAACGAGCTTCATCGGAGAAGAAAGCGGACGAGTTGAAGCGCGCTTTAGAGAGCGGGCAAAAGCAAAGCTCTCGATTGGAAAAGTTAGTCAGTGTGAAAACGGAATCGATACGAATGAAACGAGAGTTATTGATGAAAAAGCGTCGCCAGTTGGATGAATTGCGGATGCACTTGGAAGGTCCGGAAATCGACGGTACCTTACGCCGCACGGTTTCCGCGCTGCAAAATAGAAGATGGCAGTTGGTCAGAGATTTAGCCGAGGCGTTTCCGACGAAGAAAGTGGGGCAGATGTCGGCAGCTGTCGCCAGACCATGGGCTATATGTGGTTTAAAATTGGATTTAGCGGATCGGTTGTTAGGTCCGACGAGTGATTCGAGTAGAAAGCAGCACCAACATCCAGACCAACATCAGCAGCAAATGCTTCCGCAAAGCGAAAAAGGCACGACAGAGAATGTAAAGTCACTCGTTTCGAACAATGCGAGTGGTGGTCTAGACGATGCGAGGAATAGAAAAAACGTGAACAACGCCGATAAACCTGCCGGCAATCAACTCTTCCAAACTTTAGCGACATTATTCGGGTACGAGGACGACGAAGACGAGGAGTTTCTCAACGCCTCCGAAGCAGAATCGAGAGATGGTCGCGCACGAGGAGGGAAGAGGAATACGAACGCGACCGACTACACGCAGTTTCACTCGTCCGCAGCGAGAGATGACGCTGAGGTTGCCGCCGCAGCGCTAGGCACGGTCTGTTTACTCGTCGCTCGTCTTTCGTCCATCTTTGATGTTCCGTCTCGGTACCCGTTGGCGTTTGGTTCATCAAGGTCGTTCGTAGGTGATTTGAAGGAGATCAAACGTGAGAACGAGAGCACCAGCGATTCGAACAGGATGGAAACTATGCAAAACAATGGCGACGACAGCAGTAGTCCGAATCTACTCCTCGGTTCGCCACAGAAAAAGAAGAAATCTTCGTCCTCGTCAATCACGTTGACCAAATGGCGAAGAGTTGAGTTTCCTCTGTTTCTGGACGATCACGCAAAGGCAACTGGAGACGCTCGGAGGTTTGCGTACGGAGTTTTTTTGTTGAACAAGAATGTGCAGCAAATTTTAGACGCTTACGGTTTAGAATCCAGAGGTCCTCGGAAGACTTTAGAGAATGTGGCAAGAATCTTCCAACACGCCGCAAAACTTAGCAAAGAGAATAGAGCAAACTAGACTGCTGTACATTAAGTAACATATACAAAGCACGCTATAATACTAAATCACTATCACTAAACTAAATTCTTCGACTTTTCCCGTTTGTATCAACAGCCATGGGCACGCCATTCACGCCTTCGCAGACAAAAGCTTCTCGTTTCCGACCTCCGTAGGCGTAGCTCATGCCGGAATCGATGAGGACCAACTTTCCGCCGCAAATAGAATTCATGCCTTGCCATTGGACAGTGTGTCCAATAACCATGCGTTTCACACCTAATAAATCCACGATTTCCTTAATCTTATCGCATCCTCCGTTCGTTTCAGACGCATCTGGTGGTTCTCGAGTCCAAAACACGCCATCGCCTCCGTTTATCCAACTCGGCAATTGGCTTCGCTCTTGCCAACTGTTCCCGGACATTTGTACTCCTTTGCTGCTATTTCGGTAGTGTTCGTTGATGACTTTATCTAAACTTTTTTTTAACCCACTGTCATCGGTATTATCGTAATCCTCGCTACGAATCTTAATTTCTTTCAAATGTTCAGGCAACACTCCGGCGTGCGAAAACGCAGATTTACAGTTCCCTTCTCCGGCTACGGTAACCACGCTCCCAAACTCTCTAATTTCTTTCCCGAACGCCTCATCGGGCGCAAAAAGTTTCTTCCACCTCAACAAACCAACTTTTTGCAACGCTTTCTTCCCAATCGTGGAATCTGGATGAATCTTCTCCTGCTCTCCGTGCTTCTCCATTTGCGCTTCGCCGAGCGCTACCAACTCCTCCTTCGCGACGAACCGATAATCCGCCTGTATCGCCATCAACTCGTGATTGCCCACGAGCAACCGTATTTGCCTTCTGTCCACATCATCTTCATCTCCTGATACTAAAACCTGCGCTCTGATATCTCTGATAAACTTAAAACTCCCAATCGAATCCTTCCCTCGATCGACCACGTCTCCCGTTTGCACGACAACCGTTCTCTCGTTTCTCTCTTTCACCCACTTCACATCCTCCCCTAAAACTTTATCCGTCGCGCCAGTCGCGAACAGTAACCGTCGCAAAACGTCCTCGTCGCCGTGAACATCGCCGATGGCGATAACTTTTACTCTCGCTCTCTCATTCTCCCTCTCCGTCTTCGTTTTTACGAACACTTTTTGTCGTCGCGGTTCTTTAAAGTACAGAGAGAACACGAAGAGGAAAAAAAGAAGCAAAATTCCAATCGCGACGACATCTTTCAAAATCAAACCTTCATCTTTTCTGCCGCCTCTCTTCTTCGTCCTCTGTCGTCGTCCGAACACGTCTATTCTTCTCCTTCTGTCGTCGTCGTTTATTTCCTTTTTCTTCCCATCATCGTCGTTTATATACTGCTTCTTTTTCCTCGCGTTCGCTCGAAGCATTTTTGCGTAAATTTGGAGAAAAAACGTCAGAGCATTTCTCCAAAAGAACAACTCGTGTATAAAAAAGAATCACATGATGATGCGAAGAGCTTTGAGCCAAGCGTCGAGAATGCGAGCGTCGGCTTCTTTCGCGGGGACGTCGTCCTCCAAACATTTCGGTTCCGGAGAAGGAGGCTTTTTGGACAAGACTCATGTCAACGATCGCATCGTTTCCGTGGTGAAACATTTCAGCAAAGTGGACCCGGGAAAAGTCACCTCGAGTTCTCACTTCGGGCAAGATTTAGGTTTGGATTCCTTAGACACGGTCGAAGTGGTGATGGCGATCGAGGAGGAGTTTGCGATTGAAATACCAGACGCGGAGGCGGATAAGATTTTATCGATCGAAGAAGCGAGCGCGTATATCGCGAGCAACCCGGACGCGAAGTAATTAGATCAGAGAGAGAGAGAGAGAGAGAGAGAGAGAGAGAGAGAGAGAGAGAGAGAGAGAGAGAGAGGGAGAGAGGAGAGAGAGAGAGAGAGAGAGAGAGAGAGAGAGAGAGAGAGAGAGAGAGAGAGAGAGAGAGAGAGAGAGAGAGAGACGGAGAGACGAGAACGAGAGAGAGAAGGAGTTTTCGCTCGCGCGCTCGAAGAATAAACGAGGAACAAACTCTTAGAAGAGTATATACTTTTGTGTTTGTAATTTGAT
>Ga0209091_10001241_pt1 | contig 22713 bp, 21 predicted proteins | sample ArcticOcean_MG_C_6_FD_187438 | JGI IMG/M metagenome (GOLD analysis project Ga0209091, IMG submission 187438) | Marine microbial communities from western Arctic Ocean - ArcticOcean_MG_CB8_128 (SPAdes) (version 2) | ecosystem: Environmental > Aquatic > Marine > Oceanic | place: Arctic Ocean...
GATACTGTAAATTCTGCTGGAAACTTAACATCAACAACTGGAACTATTACTACTTTAGGAACAACTACTCTTAACGCAACAAGTATAAATTTAAACGGAACGCCTTTCAGTCCCGCAACTCTTCCAACAGTAACATCAATGGTAGAAACTTCTGGTGGATTATCTTCTATTATTCCATCAACTCCTACAGCATGTACTATTACCGGTACCGGTTTTGAAACAGGTGCAACTGTACAAATGATTTCTACAACAGGAGCTATCTTTAATGCCGCGTCTTCAACTTTTGTAAGTGCAACTTCTATAACATGTTCTATCGATTTAGCAGAAGGTGCATATTATTGTAGAGTAGAGAATACAAGTGGTTATGCAGCAAGATCTGTATCGACCGCAATAACAGCTTCTAATAATCCGTCTTGGACAACTATCGCAGGTTCTCTTGGATCATTTGGAGTTGGAACTACAGGAACAATTGCAACTGTTGTTGCGTCTTCAACAGATTCTCCAGCAACTTTAACTATGACAGAAGTTTCGGGAACTGGTTTAACTGGAGCAGGACCAACGAACGCGAACTGTCAATTAACTTATGCAACAGTTGGAGCAAATACGACTGGAACTATTGCATCTTCAGGTGGATTTGCTTTAGGGCAAGCTTCAACAACAACTTATTCATTTACAATTAGAGCTACAGATGCTACACCTCAAAGTACCGACAGAATTTTTACATTATCTACAGCACCTAACTATATGTCAGCAACTGGCGGAACTATTTCATATGATGGAGATTATAAAATTCACACTTTTACTTCTAATTTAAATTTTATAGTAACTGAATTAGGTATAGATGTTACTTATGGAGATCAAGTAGAATATTTAATAGTAGGTTCTGGCGGAGGTGGAGGTACATCTCATGCCGGTGGAGGTGGCGCAGGAGGTTATAGACATAATTCAGCATATAATCAGGCAGTTACAGTTCAAACTTACACAGTAGTCGTAGGAGACACAGTTGGCATTGGTACAAGTGGTAATGCTAGTTCAGTTTTTGGATTATCATCAGCAGGTGGTGGTAAAGGTGGTACAACCGGAGCCGTAAATGGTGACGCTGGTGGTTCTGGTGGTGGTGGTGCTGGTTATGCTACTGCAGGAACTGGAGGAGCAGGAAATACTCCAGTCACAAGTCCAGTTCAAGGTTATGCAGGTGGACTTGGTGAACGTACTTCTCCTGCCTATGGTGGCGGCGGCGGTGGTGGTGCTTCTGGTGTTGGAGTTGCTGGTACACCTACAGCAGGTGGAACTGGTGGAGCAGCTTCGTCTAATGATATACATGGTTCAGCTTTATTTTATTCAGGAGGAGGAGGAGGTCATACTCATGGTGCTGCTTCAGGTGGTGCTGGTGGTTCCGGTGTCGGTGGTGACGCTGAAGTAATTACTACAGGTGGAAGAAATATAGCAGGTAATTATGGAGCAGGTGGTGGTGGTGGACAAGCCGTTAATGGTACAATTCCAGGACAGCCAACATCAGGTAATTCATCAGCAGGTGTAGTCATTATTAGATATAAATATCAATAAAAAGTAATTAAATATGATATCGGAAATAAACAGTATTTGGATTGTTGGAGGGGGTATTGCAGGCACTTCAACGGCTTGTGTTTTAAAACAAACATTTCCCCATAAAGATATAAGACTTATAGAAGGTAAAAGTATCCCAACCGTAGGAGTCGGAGAAAGTACATTAAGTCAAATTAATAGTTTCTTACAATTATTAAATATTCAAGATAAAGATTTTATGAAGGAGTGTGATGCTTCTTATAAATTAAGTATTAGATTTGAAAATTGGAAAACAGAAAATAGTGGTAGCTTTCACTATCCTTTTGGTAGTCCATACTATAGTGAAAGTGTTTTAAATTATAATTATTGGTATTATAAAAAGTTTTTAAAACCAGAAACACCCAATTCAGATTTTGCTGATTGTATGTTTCCACATATGGCATTAATTAATGAAAATAAAGTTTGTCCCAAAGAAGGTGTATTTCCAAGTTGGAATATGAAAAATGATGCTGCGTATCATTTTGATGCAAATAAATTAAGTGACCTTTTAAAAAAGAAATTTAAAGAATTAGGTGGAAGAATACTTGTAGAGGATATTGTTAATATTCAAAGAAATGAAGATGGTAGTATTAAACAATTAGATTTACATACAAGCAATTCAATAAAAGCTGATTTGTATATTGATTGTACAGGTTTTAAATCTTTATTATTAGATAAAACAATGAAAGAACCCTTTGAAAGTTATGAAGATATGCTTCCTAACAATTCAGCTTGGGCAACTAAATTACCTTATGTAGATAAAGAAAAAGAATTAGTATGTTACACAAATTGTAAAGCTGTAGAAAATGGTTGGATTTGGAATATTCCGTTATGGTCAAGAATGGGTACAGGATATGTTTATTCAGATAAATATATTTCCGATGATGATGCTCTTAAACAATTTCAAAATCATTTAGGTACAGAAGATTTAGAATTTAAAAAATTAGATATGCGAATAGGTGTGCATAAAAGACTTTGGGTCAAAAATGTATGTGCTATTGGTTTATCGGCAGGTTTTATAGAACCTTTAGAAAGCAATGGTTTATTAACAATACACACATTTTTAATGAAACTTGTTCCTATTCTTAAAAAGAAAATAGTTAATGAGTTTGCTATACAACATTTCAATTTAGCTTGTAGAAGGATGTTTAGAGGTTTTGCTGAATTTGTAGCAATGCACTATGCGTTATCAGATAGAACTGATACTGAATACTGGAAAGATATTCAAAAAAGAAATTATCATATAGAAGAAAAATTCATTGATGAAAAATCAGATTTTCAATTAGCTTTTAGAAATAAAATGGAAGAACACTACTGGCACACTACAGGTGGTTTTCCTTGTATCGCAACAGGAATGGATTGGTTTCCAACAACTTTTGAAGAAATTAGATATGCAGAAGCAAATTTTAGTATTGAACATTATGAAAAGGAATGGAAACATATACTGGAAAATTTAGAAAAGAGGAAAAAAGACTTTAAAAAGTTGGCTAGTGACTGCCCAACTCTTTACGACTATCTAAATAAAAACATTTACAATGTAGAACAGTCTGATAAACAATACATGACAATTGTCGAAAACCCACAATTTGAAACTAAACTCGTTTCAGAAAACGCTAGGTAATTTATGTTATTCGGATTTGATTCATTTGCCAGATTTCCTTTTGCAACCGTAAGTGATGGCAACAATGCTTCAATTAGTACAGGTAATAATGCTTTAACTCTCTCTATTGGTAATATTGGTATTACAGGAAATAGTATTGTTCAAATTGCTTCACCCGATGAGTTAATCTTAAATTGTCCCGGTGTAACTGTTATTACAAGTTCTCTTTTAGCATTATCAGCAATGCCTTTACTTTTAAATAGTGCAGACGCCCCAGCAAGTGGTAGCGCCGTTGTTCAAGCTTCTTTAAATAACTTGACTTTAGCAAGTAATATAACTACAGTAACTGGAGGAGCGGTTGTAAGTCCGGATCCCAATGCTCTTACATGTAATGTAAGTGATGTTGGTATTATCACTTGGAATCCAATTGATCCTGGACCCACTAATGTATGGGTTCCAATTAAACCGTATTAAAAATTATGGCACACTCAACCGATTTACAATTAGAACTTATTGCAACTGGCGAAAAAGCTGGTCTTTGGGGAACAATTACAAATAACAATTTAAAAATTTTAGAACTAGCTTCTACAGGTTTATACCAAGTAGATATTGCAGGCGCAGATTTAGTATTAACTTTAGATGCGGGTTCTGCTTTAGGTAGTTCTACTGCAACCGGTAAAAATTTATATATTAAATTAACAGGAAATTTAATAGCAAATAGAACAGTAACAATGCCAGTAACGGCTGAAAGAGTTTTTATTATTGAGGATGCTACAAATAGAGCACCAGCAGGTACTAACTATACAATTACTGTTTCAACAGTTGGCTCTGCAGTAACTCCTATTAGTCTTCCCATTGGATCAACATCTTTATTATATTCTAATGGAACCGATATGTTGTCTGGTGGTCTTTTAGGCCAAGGTCATGTCACTATAACTGGAGGTACTAATAGTCCTTATACAGCAGTTGCCGGTGATGAAATTTTTGCCAATGTTACAACAGCTGTCGTTCAAATACTTTTACCTGCGTCACCTGTTCAAGGAGATCAAGTAACTATTATGGATGGTTCAACAACTGGGGGTTTTTTAACAAACAATTGTACTATTTCTAGAAATGGTAATCCTATTAATGGTCTCGCTTCTGATGTCGTGCTTGCTATTAATGATCAAGCTTTAACTTTAATATACTCCAATGCGACTAAAGGTTGGATATACAAATCAACGAATCAATAGGGCAATTAAATGCTCACTGAAATAAAATTTGCTCCCGGAATTGATAAGCAAGATACGTCTGTTGGCGCTAGTGGACGGTGGACCAATTCAGACTTAACAAGATTTAGATATGGACTACCAGAAAAAATAGGTGGCTGGTCTTCTTTACTTACCGATACTATTCAAGGTGTAGCCAGAGCACAACATTCTTTCGTAGACAAAGATGGAAATAGATATGTTGCTATTGGTACCGATAAATTTTTAATTATTTATTTTGAAGGACAACTTTACGATATAACTCCTTGGGTAGATAATAATGTTGGCACCCAAACAACTTTTGTATCTACACTTGCAACAGACAGTGTTGCAAATAAAACTTGTACAATAACTACTGCTACCGCGCATGGTTTAATTGATGGAGATATGGTAGTGTTTGATAGTGTAGCACTAGCTGCAAATTTATTAGCGGCTGGTTTAACTAATATAGAATTTGAAGATAAACTTTATCAAGTTTTAACTGTACCTACTTCTACAACTTTTACTATTGAATCATTAAACCAAGCCTCTGCAGTAGAGGCTACATCTACATTTGGAACAACTCAACCTTATACATCTATTGGCCCCGCTGAACAAACATATGGTTATGGTTTTGGTACTGGACTATGGGGTGGAACAGTAACAGGTGCACTAACAAATACTTTAAATGGATTATTACAAGCAGACACTGCTGGAACAGGTGGGGTAGGAACATCAATTACTTTAACTTCTACTACAGGATTTCCAACAGCAGGAATTATAGCTATTGCGGATGAACTAATTACTTATGCGAGTATTCTAGGTAATGATTTAATAGGATGTGTTAGGGGAGCTTTAGGAACAGCTACAGCTGGAACTTCAGATGGTCAAGCTCATTCTACACTAGCTGTTGTTACTAATGCTACAGATTATAATGGATGGGGTGCAGCAGTAGATGCTGGAACAATTGTATTAGAACCTGGCTTATGGTCTTTAAGTAATTGGGGGGATGTATTAGTTGCAACTGTTGCAAACGGTAAAACTTATACATGGGATTCTTCAGCTTCGGCTAGATTTACTACTAGAGCTTCAAGAACAACTCTATCCGCTGGATCAACAAATATAAATAATTCTTCGTATTGGACAGCAAGTGGTACTTTATCAGCTGGTAATACTTTAGGAGGACAAGCTAATGAATTAGTTGGAAACCCAACATCATCAAGAATGACTTTAGTATCTCCTACAACACGTCACTTAATTCATTTTGGAACAGAGACTACGGTTGGCGATCCTACTACACAAGATGATATGTTTATCAGATTTTCAAACGCCGAACAATTAAACCAATATACACCTCTTGCAACAAATGCTGCAGGTACACAAAGATTACAAGATGGAACTAAAATTGTCGGAGCGTTGATCGCTAAAGAAAATATTTTAATATGGACTAATGATGCACTATACACAATGAAATTTGTGGGGGCTCCATTTACATTTGGTTTTGAACAGGTGGGCACGAACTGCGGATTAATTGGTAAAAATGCAGCCATTGAAATTGATGGTGTTGCTTACTGGATGTCTAATAATGGTTTCTTTGCATTTGATGGTACAGTTAATTCACTACCTTGTAGTGTAGAAGATTATGTATTTGATGATGTTGATACAACTAAAGGTCAACAAATTTGTGCAGGTTTAAATAATTTATTTACTGAAGTTATATGGTGGTATCCGGCTGCAGGATCAGATTTTAATAATAGATCAGTTGCTTATAATTATGGTGAAGCTAAACAACCACCACTTGGTACATGGTATACTAATACCAATACTAATTTTAATAGAACTAATTGGATGGATACTTTAGTTTATCCTCAACCCTACTCAACCGCTTATAATAGTACAGGCACAGGAACTTTTCCTATTGTACAGGGACAATCGGGTTTAGGTAATACTACTTATTACGCACATGAAAATGGTACAGATCAAGTTAATCCAGATGGTAGTACCACAACTTTAGAGTCTTTTATTCAATCATTTAGTTTCTCTTTACAACCAGATCAAAGTGAAGTATTTCTAGCTATGAGAAGATTTTTGCCTAACTTTAAAGTGCTAACAGGAAATAATCAAATAACTGTTGGAGTTACAGACTATCCAGCAACAGATGAAGTTGCTTCTACCTATAGTCCTTTTACTGTAAACTCTACAACTACACATGTAGATACTAGAGCTAGAGGAAGATATGCAAATTTAAAAATACAGAATACAGGGGCTGGCGAATCGTGGAGATTTGGTACATTCCAAGTAGACATTCAACCAGATGGTAGAAGGTAATGACAAAAATTGTAGTAAGATTACCGGAACCTAGAAAAGAATATAGTGAAGATAATCAAAGACAAATTAACAGATCAATTAGTTTAGTTATAGAACAATTAAATTCTACATACTTAACTCAATTAAAAGAAGATCAAGAAAGGTTTACGTGGTTTAATGGCTAATATATATAGAAAAATAAATACTGATTTAATAACAGCAACCGTTAACACTGCGTATACGGTTCCCGATAACTCAAGAACTTTAATTAAATCTATTCATGTTTATAATGGTGGAGCAGGAGCTGCGGATGTTACAGTTTCTATTGGAAATTTTGCTGATGGAACTGATTATATCTATGATAATTCACCTACCTTAGCCGCAGGAGCTACAGAAGAATTTATACAAAACATATTAGTCTTAGAAGAAAATGATACGTTAAAATTTTTAACAGATCTAACAGGTCCTGATGTAACTGTAAGTTTATTAGAGATGAATAGGGTAGATAAATAATGTCATTTATAGAACAAGAAGCATCAATAAAATATGAGATGATTAATGGTCGAAAAACACCAGTTATTAAACCAAAAATAGAAGTTACTTTAAAAAATAAAAAAACAGGTACAGAATATGAGTCAGATGCAGCAGCGATGATTGATGTTCAAGACCCTAAAACGGAGACAAAACCAGAAGATATTCAAAGGGATGTTAAGATACACGTAGCTGAAATTCCTATGGGTGGAAACAGTAGCTTTTAATTGACTGGACTTGAAAACTCTAGTAAATTGGTATACAATAGCATATATACAAGTCTTGCGAACTTGCTTTTCAACAATTAAAATATAAAAAATTATGGGTTGGCTATCAAAAATAAACGAAAAACGTAAAAAGGCTACTAACAAAGTACTAAGTCCTTTTACTAAAGGTTTTGCTAAAATTTCAGATAAAATTATACCTAATGAATTAAGACCAGCTATGCCTTATTTAGCCGGTATTGGTTCACTTATGTTACCTCCTGGAATGGGTCCTTATATGAGGGCACTTGCTTCAGGTGCTATTAATGTAGGTGGACAGATTGCAGCCGATGAAAGTTCGGAAGGTGATCTAAGTGATATAAATATGTTGTCCACAGCAATAGCTGCTGGGTATGGGGGATTAGGTTCTGATAAATTTTCAAGTGGTATGAGAAGTGGTATCGATAAAGGATTTAATGAAGGTCTACCATATAAAGATCCTATGTCTGCCACAGGTGGAGTAATGAGAGATAGCCCAGGATTTTTACAAGGTGCAGAGAATATAGGTAGAGAAGGATTAGCTTCATTAGGTGATTACGCAACTGGTGCTAGAGAAACTTTAGCAAATCTTGGATCCAGACCAGAAAATTTAATGAGTTTAGGTGGAGCTAAAGATGCAGCAAAAGCATTAGCACCAACTTTTTCTCAAGCAACAGGTGATGTAGCATATGAAGCTGCAATAGATCAAAAAAATGCACAAGAAGCTTTAGACGCAGAAGAACAAGCAACATTTGATTCAACTAATAAAGCAACAGATTCTAACAGAGCAGAATTACAAATAAAATTTATGAGACAAGCAGGTCACGATGAAGAAACAATTATAGAAACTTTAGATATGAATGATCTAGGGGCATATTATACAGCCCCTGTAGAGGGAGCAGCTCATGGTGGATTAATGGGAAGACCTGAATATGAATTTGGGGGTATAACTGAAGCTCTTAAAAATGCAGGTGCAAGAGGATTAATGACTCAAAATAAAGCTATGGGTGGTATGATGAGTAATGATAAAACTTATCACCAGTACCATGATCAAACAAGACCAATGGACATGGAGCAAATGATGGGTTATAATATGGGTGGAAGTGTGTTACCCCAAGGTATGGAAATGGATTACAGAGGAGGTGGTTTTATTCCTATTGGATCTAAAGAGAGAGCTGATGATGTTAAAGCAAGAGTCAGTAAAAATGAATTTGTTATGACTGCCGATGCGGTGAAAGCTGCGGGTGGTGGAAGTGTAAATGAAGGTGCAAGAAGAATGTATAATTTAATGAACAACTTAGAGGCAAAAGCATAATGGCAATTGAACAAACACAGGTACTACCGGCACCGGTATTAGAAGCAGCCTTAACGGCATACACACAAAAATTACCACCAATGATGGGTAAAGCCATCAACACAGCATCATACAATCCACAAGTAGCAGCACAGAATACATTACAAACCGGCGCTCAAACAGCAGCGGGTGGTTTAGGAAGTTTAACAGGTACTGGAGCAGGTACTGGAGCAGGTTCAATTGCTTCTTATATGTCACCTTACCAACAACAGGTAATGGATGCGACGATGACCGAGTTTGATAGAAACGCGGCTGTACAAAATGTAGGTTTAAGAGACAACGCAATTCAGATGGGAGCTTATGGTGGAGGCAGAGAAGGTGTAATGGCTGCTGAAGCAATGAGAGGTAGCGAAATGAATAGAGCAATGCTTCAAGCACAAATGTTAAATCAAGGTTACGGCCAAGCTCAACAAGCAAGAGCAACTGATCTTGCAGCACAACAAGGTTTAGGAACTTACCAAGCACAACTTGGTCAAGGACTACAAGGTTTTGATCAAGCAGGACTTGATGCTACTACATTAGCAGCAAGAGAACTTGAGTACGAACCATACACAAGAATGGGATTAATCGGTCAACAGTTAGCACAAATACAACCAGGAGCCTTTGCTTCTACTAACGTTGGTTATCAATCAAGCCAAGCCCCAGCAAGTCCAATGGCTAGTTTCTTAGGAGGAGCAGCAGGAGCAGGTGGAGTACTTGGTAAAATGGGAATCTTCGGATAATGAGTAGAATTTTAAACAGACCAATGTTCAGAGGTGGTGGTAAAGTTTCCAGCTATGGAAATGGTATTGCTACTGGGCTAGCGGACGGCGGTAGAGTTGGTTTAGAAAGTGGTGGAAATCCTATAATGGCCAGAGGTGGTTTAGGTGGAAAAAGACCAACACCAACAGGTGGTAGTATCATGAGTAGAATAAGAAACATTCCTTATCTTGGAAGAATGATACCAGCAATGGGAGGAACAGCAGGTGCAATTGGAAGTCAAGTTGTTTTACCAGCAACAATAGGGGCTGGTCTTGGTAGTCTTGCTGATTTTTTAGCAAAATCTACAGACACTCCCGAAGGATACAGAAGAAGAAAAGAAATGGGTGGAGCTAATTTTAATTTTGATGAAACAAATCCTGATGTTGGAGAAATTTTTGAATACATAGATGAAGGAAATACTATAGGAGAAGCACCAGGTTTTTTTCCAAGAGGTGGTAAAGATAAATTTTATGAAGAACAGGGATACCTTCCAGATGGAACAAAAATAAAAGTTGAAGAAGAAGGTGATGGAAAAACTGATACAGAACGAAGATTAGAAATGGAAAGAAATGCAACAAAAGAACTTTTAGATAGATTGGGAGGTGGATCTAGTAAAGAAGATACTGAAGACGAAGCCTTAGCTGCTATAGAAAAGAAACAAAAATTATTAGAGAAAGTAATGGGTGGTGGCAAGTCTGCTAAAATTTCAGATGCATCAGATATGGCAATAAGTTTTGCAAGTAAAGCTTTAGGTGAAGGCGCTACAGTTAAATCGGCCTTTGCTGATTTCTTAGGTGATGAATCTAAACGTCCTAGTAGATCTCAAAAAGTTAAAGACGCAGCAGCCAACGCAGCTATTCAAGCGTACCTAACAGAGAAAATTTCTGAAAAAGATTTTAGTAAACAGATGGCTCTTATTACAGGCCAAGCACAAATAAAACAAAAATTTGCTAAGGCTGCTGTAGCAGATCTTACTGTTCAAGATTATGTAAGATTAAAAGGTACAAATACAAGTAAGTCTGAAGCCATTGAAGATGGAGCTAGGGGTGTAGTTCAAAACAATCCAAAAAAATATAAAGGTTTTACTAAAATAGAGTCTAAAGATAACATACCTGGTTTACTTATTGAAGCTAATTTAGGTGAAGTATTTTTAGATAAAAAAACTAGAGAAGTATTTGCAGTAATAATTTTAGAAGATGGTACAGTAGGCAAAGAAATATTATACAATTAAAGGATTAATAAATGGTATACTTACCCTCTCAAGATAATCCCACTAAAGAAAAGAAAAATATAGGTGTCACTCAATCAATGCTTGCAGGCATAGGTTCAGGTATTTTTAAAATATTTGAAGGTGGTGCTACTTTAGGTGCTACTCTTTTAGATTTAGGTGTAGATAAAGATAGAGCAGAAGCTGTCGAAGCATTTTTTGATGACATCAATCCTTTTGATGAAATGGCAGAAGCAACCGCTGCTGGAAAAATTACAGAATTAATTGTTAACTTAGGTTTCCCTGGTGGTTATGCTTTTAAAATAGGTAGTGGTTTAACTAAAGCTACATTGAGAGCTAAGGAAGCTGGAACTTATTTAGGTAGAGCAGAAAAAGTTAAAAGATTTGCTAAAGGTGCAGGTCTTGGTGGTGTAGCTGAAGGTGTATTTGTAGGTGACGTAGAAGATGCAGGATCATTTGGTGATTTATTAGGTGGACCCACAGAAATAGATAGAGAATCTCAAACACCAGAAGCAGAATTACTTAACAGATTAAAATTTGGATTAGAAGGTGCAGTTTTTACCGGAGCATTAGGTGGAGCCGGTATGGGTATTAAAAAACTTAGAAGCACTAAAGGTACAGGTAGAGTTATAGATGATCCGTTATCTAAATGGATTGATAAATATATTTCTAAACCTTTAAGAACAAGAGGAGCTGAAACTCCAGAAGGTTCAGCAAATAGAATGGAATTAGAAGGAGCTAAAGCATCGGATGCTGCTAAAGCAGAAAGAGCTTCTACTACTATATTTAACATCACTGAAAAATTAGAAAAAAATTTTAAAAAAACTCTTGCTGGGAAAGCATTACCTAAAGATTATAAAAAACTATCAGAAGAAATGAATGAGATCATGATGTCTAATCCTAATGGTAAAGGATTAGTTCCTATCTTTAGACAAATAGATGAAATAGATGAAGACATTCTTACTGGAAGACCTTACGAAGCCGGTGCTAAGAATGGTCAGTTTAAAAATTTAAATCCCGGAGATCCATTACCAGAATCTTTTAAAATGATAGATCCCGACACGAATTTAGAAGTTATTAAACAAACTAAAACAGGTGAAAAAATATTTGATCTTAAACTTAAAGGTATGGATCAAACTAGACTTAATAGTTTTAAACAAAAATTAAGAGATACATACAAAGCAAGCGATGAACAAATCGATCAGTTAGTTTTAAATATGGATGGTATGAGACTACAAAATGAGAAACTTCTTACTTCTATGGGTAGAAGGTTAACTGCAGAATCTTTAGAAGAATTTCAAGAAACATTACCTGGAAAAATTAATGACGTTTTAGATAGAGGCTATGCTGTATTCCAAAAAAATCAAGGGATTAGACGTAGACCAGGTATTGAAGGACTAGTAGATAACTACGCTCCGACAGCTGCTATTATTAAAGAAACTGTAAGGGAAGTTCAAAAATTAGGAGCTTTAAAAGGTTTAACAATTACCGATGAGGTAGGTAAAAAAATAGTAGATGACATGTGGAAAGGTGCAGAAATAACACAAGGTTTAGCTATTAAAGATCCGGGAGCAGTTTCGACAAGTATACCTGATTTTATGAACAAATCAGTAGCTGCTGAAATAATGGATCCTAAAAAATTAATGACGATAGACGGAGTACCTGTAAGAGACACCATAAAATTAAGTGAAGTAACTGGTGTTGCTCGTCCCATCCTAGATAAACTATTGGGTAAAAATAAAACTATCATGAGTACTTTAGTGGAAGGTACTAATAACCTTTCAACTTTTGTTAGAAAAAATGAGTACTGGGACAAAATGTTAAAAGATTCTGATCGAATGAAATTAAATTGGGATAAATGGGACCAAGGTTTTACTAAAGCAGATGGTACGATTGTACCTCCTAGAACAGGAGAAATGCCACGACCCCCAATGTTTGTTGATAACCCAGGTCAAGCAAGAAAATATTTAAATGCTAATACCAGAGCTGACTGGGGTAGAATTGGAATTATAAAGGAAAGTGAAGAAGGAATTAAAAAACCTCAAGGTCTAGAAGAATTTGGAAAAACTGATTACTCAGCTAAACTAAAACCATTAACTCCTACTGAAGCAATCAACAGAGCTAATGAAGAAATTTTAAATCCTTTACAAGGTAAGTATGCATTAGCTGAAGTCGTACAAGCTATTAGAGGAACTAAAGAATCAGTAAAAGGTATACCAGAATTACTATATCAAAACGCAATCCTATATCCTAAAGCTACAGCACAGATGGCTAAAACAATTCTTGCACCTTTCACTCACGCAAGAAACTTTATTAGTGCAGCAGCATTTGCAGGAGCCAATGGTATAATGCCTTTTGGAAATACTAAAGACGTAAAAGCAGCGTGGAATGCATTACAAGTTGCAGGTCCAGGTACAAGACAATCAAATGAATTCTATCAAGAACTATTAGAACTAGGTGTAGTAAACTCTAACGTACAACTGGAAGAAGTTAAAAGATTATTAAAAGATGTAGATTTTGGAGCTACATTAAATAATGTTAAAGGTTTAAATGGTTTTCTTAAAAAATTATCAGGAGCTAAAAAGTTTGCACAAGATGCTTACACTGCTGAAGATGATTTCTGGAAAATATTTACCTACCTTGGTGAAAAAGGAAGAATGGAAACTGCATATAAAAATGCTGGGTTAAAATTGGGACAAGAATTTATAGATCCAAAAGGAATTACTAGAAGATTTAATGATCAATATTTAAAAGAAGCAGCGGCTGACTTGGTTAAAAATAATGTACCTAACTATGCATATGTATCAGACTTTATTAAAAATTTAAGAAAATTACCTGTAGGAAATTTTGTAGCTTTCCCTGCGGAAATTATGAGAACCGGAACTAACATAGTTCAAACTGCTTTAGATGAAATTTTTTATTCAGTAAAAATAAATAATAAAACTGTAAATCCGTTAAGGGCTAGAGGAATGCAAAGATTAATGGGTATGGGTATAACAACTACTGCATTACCTTTGGGTACAGTTGCAATGATGCAAACTATATATGATGTTAATAAAGAAGAGTTAGATGCAATGAGAAGATATGTTGCAGACTGGTCTAAAAATTCTGTGCTTGTACCTTTTAGAGATGATGAAGGTAATTTAGAATACGTAGATTTTTCTCACCTTAATGCCTATGATACTTTAACAAGACCTATTCAAACTGTACTTAATGCAGTGCAAGAAGGTAGAGGAGATAAAGATGGAATCATGGATGATTTTTTATTAGGTCTTATAGAATCTACAAAAGAAATTGGATCTCCCTTTTTTACAGAAGCCATTTGGACAGAAGCCTTACAAGATATAGCTCCTATATTAGGTAGAGGTGGTTTAACTAGTGAAGGCAGGAAAGTTTGGAATGATAAAGATAGTACAGGTGATAAAATGTATAAAGCAGTAGCTCATTTAGTAGAAGCACAAGCCCCCCTTAACTGGAAACAATTAGGTAGATTAGGTTTAGCTATGGTTCCTACTGATAGTGAAGGTAAATTTGATGAAAGAGGAAATGAATATGAATTAGGTAATGAGTTATTAGGTATTGCAGGATTAAGAAGAGTTAAAGTTGATCCTGAAAAATCTATTAAATATAAAATTAACCAATTTCAAAAAGGTATTAGAGATTCAAGAGGATTATTTACATCAGCTGCATTAAAAGGTGGACCTATAAGTCCTGAAGAAATTGTTGATGCATATATAAATGCTAACAGAGCAACTTTTGAAGTTAACAGAGAAATGTATAAAGACATAGAGGCTGCTAAACTTTTAGGTATGAACGAAGGAGACATAGATGAAAGTATGTCTGCTAGGGGAGCAGGTTCTGCTTTTAATTATTTAGGTGAAGGAGAATTTAGACCCTTTGTACCTTCTGCAAATGTTGTAAATTTATTTGAAGAAAATGCTTCAAATTTAGGAATTTCTAATCCATATGATGGTGCAGAATCTACTATTGATAAGTTAAGAAATGTTTTTGAAACTCTTCCTTTAGGTGGAGAGTTCCCTGATATTATTAACCCATTAAAAAATCTAGGTGCACCAGCACTACCACAATTAAACACAACAGGCTTACCACCACTACCAGATCCAACAGCTAACACAGGCACACAATTTGGTAACATCAGTCCAGTAAGTGGACTAACTATTTCTGAAGAAATGTTTTTAGATCCTTTAGAAAAAAGATATACTGCAAACAAAAGAAAACAAAATCAACAACCAACAAAACTAGGTTAGTCTTATGTCTATAGAACCCAAAACAACTAGAGAACATATCATATCCCTTTACGGACACATGACCGGTATCAAAAAAGATATACATAAAATCAAGAACAATGATTTAAAACATATCCACGCAGATGTCGAGAAATTGGGCGGTAAAGTAGATAAGATCTATTGGGTTCTTTTAATGGCTGTTGGGTCTGCCATACTTCTTGCCGTGGATATTATATTTAGATAGGAGAAGATTATGAAACCTAATAAAAAACCATTTCAACTTTCAAAACACTTTACTTTAGAAGAGATGACAAAATCAATGACTGCCACCCGAAAAGGAATTAATAACATTCCAGGACCAGGTGAGATTAAAAGTTTAGGTGACTTATGTTATGAAGTTCTTGAACCACTACGCGCACACTTTGATTTACCAGTTACAATTACCAGCGGCTACCGCTCAGAGGCGCTTTGCGAAGCGATCGGTAGCAAAAAGACATCCCAGCACGCCAAGGGGCAAGCGGTCGACCTAGAAATTCATTCAGTACCTAACATTAAGGTCGCTTACTGGCTGCAAAACAACGTGGACTTTGACCAGCTGATCATGGAATTTTATGACAAAGAGGACCCGGCAGGAGGTTGGATACATATTAGTTATCACGAGTCTAATTCAAATAGAAAGCAAATTCTTACGTTTGACGGTAAAAGTTATTCTGAAGGTCTTCCTGATATGGAATGGGCCGACGGAAAAGTCGTCTCATAATTCTGAACAAAAAATACTTTTGTCTTAGAAAATCCTAGACACACATACACCCAATAAAGGCACTACCATCTTTTAATAAATGTTTATTTATCTCTTCTTTATATATAGTTAATTTTTCTCTCATTATATCACACAAATCAAAGCAGTTTTTAAAAACTTCTCCATCAACCATTTCTTTTGTAACTTCAATTAAATAATACAGACCCTCATGTAAAATAATTAGATCCATTCCCTAAAACCTTCATCCATAATAGTGTTAGCAATATTCATTTTAGATCTTAATGCTTTTACTATCTTTTCATCTACAGTTTTTGGTGCTATAAAGTCTACATATGTTACCGATTTCTCTTGACCTATCCTATGTGCTCTATCTTCTGATTGTAATCTTTTTTCTAAGTCATAACCATTAGAGTAATAAACAACTGTATTTGCAGCTGTTAATGTTATACCATAGCCGCCGGTTTGAGGATTACCAATAAAAAATCTAACTTTAGAATCTTTATCTTGAAATTTTTTAATAGCTTCTTGTCTATCATCAGAACTAATCGCTCCATAATATTGAACAATAGATTCTGCTCCATATTCATCTGTTATTTCTTTAACAATATGTTGTATATCGTGAATATAGTTAGCCCAGATAATAACTTTACCCTCAACTTCATCTAATAAATTAATTAATTCTTTAACTCTATTATTTTTTATTTCTGTAATCGTTCCATCATCATTTTTTAAATGACCACAAGTAATTTGGTGCAATCTCATCATTTGCGTTAAAACGTGAGGCGCGGTAGCCATTTTGCCTTTCAGTAGAGCAAGGGCCGCGGATTTCATAGTAGAATAAGCCTTACTTTGTTCATCTGTAAGTTCTACTTCACGTCTGGTATAAACTTTAGGAGGCAAATCTAAACAATCTTCTTTCAATACTCTATAAGAAAATACTTTTATTTTATCCGATAATTCATCTAGTCTTTTATAACTACCAATAAGTTGAACTCTCCTACCACCAAAATTTCTATCTATCATGTTGGCATATCTATTTCTGAAAGCATAAAACGAATCAAACCCTAATAAAAAAGAATTTAAAAAACCACATTGAGTGTATAAATCTAAAGGTGATTTAGTAACAGGAGAACCTGTTAATATTCTTCTATATTTAGCCTGTTTTCCCAACAATAAAATTGATTTAGTACGTTTAGCACTAGGATTTTTGATCGTAGTGGACTCATCTATTGCAAGCATTGTTTCATGACAACTCATAAATTTAGCTGCAAATGCTAATCCTTTTTTAGTACTTAAGGCCTCAACATTCATAATAAGGATGTGAAGGTCATGTCCTGTTTTAAATAATAATTGATACTCTTTATCCTTTGTCTTCGAAGTTGAAGCGGTCCATAATACCATTGTAGGTTGTATATGACTAGCTAAATGTGTTGGAATTTCTTGCTCTAACCAGGTTCTATATACACCTTTTGGTGCCACAATAATGGCTCCATTTATTTTTCCTTTGTCATAAAGCATAGCCATATTATCAACTAACACTTTAGATTTACCAGTTCCCATTTCCATGAAATAACCATATTCAGTTTTATCCCATGACTTTTCTAATGCAATCAATTGATGTGCATAAGGTTTTGTTTTAAATTTATAGTCCATAAATAATTTCTTCTTTCTAGTTGACAATTATATAAATCACTGTATAAGAACTGTCAAGTAAAAAGAAATTAGAATGAAAAATAAAATATTTGAATTATATAAACCCAATTCTTTAGAAGAATTTTTAACGTTTTATAAAAATAATCCTGAAGAAAAATTTGTCTATGTTGCACAAGAACCGCCTAGACATATTAATATTATAAGTGCATCCGATTTTGGATATTTAGTTTTTTGTTTACCTAATAGTGGACCGGAATCGCAAGCTGTTTATTCTACTTCTCCATTCGTGAGAAAAATGAAAAAAAATTTACAAAATATAAGACCACAAGATTATTTGTTAGCAATAGGGGATCCAATTATAATTGGGATTTGCAATATTGCTATAAGTGATGTAACCAATGGAAAGTTTAATGTTTTAAAATGGGATAAAAATGGTAGTCGATACTACCCATTAGAAATAGACTTTTATAACTAGAAAGAAGAAATAATATGAGTAATGATATGACCAACAGAATGCTAAAAGATTCTAAAGACCTTTTAGATGATATAGAAATAACAGATATAGCTTCGGAGTGTATTAAGCTCAAACAAAAAGAAGATGAGATTGCACAAATAGAAGAACAACTTAAAAATAAAAAAGCAGAGGCTGATGACATCAGCTCTCGTGTAATTCCCGAATTATTAGCAGAACAAGGTTTATCAGAAATTAAACTTTCAGATGGATCTAAGGTAGCTGTTAAAAAAGAATTCAGAGCAACTGTTCCCAAAGACGATTTAAAAAGGGAAGCTGCTCTACAATGGCTTCGAGATCAAGGGCTGGGAGATATTATTAAAAACAATGTCTCTGTATCTTTTGGTAAAGGAGAAGATGACAAGGCGGAGCAATTGCTTCGACTTGCAGCTGATAATGGTTTTGAACCGCAACAGAAATCTGATGTGGCTTGGAATACTTTATCAGCTCTATATCAGGAGCGTGTTGAGGCCGGTCTCGACATGCCTTCTGAAAGCTTTAGTCTTTGGATTAAAGATAAAACTAAAATAACCCGGAAATAAACAATAAAGGATAAAAAAAAATGAGTAAAGAAGTAATGAATAAAGAATCTGGATCTGTAGCCTTATTTGGCAATGATTTAGACCAAGGTTTTGAAAATGTAACGCAAGCAGATACTTCGTTACCTTATGTCAGAATCTTAGGACAATTATCAGCTGAAGTAAATGAAGGTGATGGTAAATACATAAATGGTGCTAAACCAAGTATGATTTATAATAATATTACCAACGAAATCTTTGATGGTAAAGAGGGTATCAAAGTAATCTCTTGTTATTATAAGAGAAACTTTCCAGAAAAATCAGATAAAGGAGATGGAATGGCTACAACTGTAGCAGTTCATCAACCAAATAGTCCGATTGTTCAAACAGGTAAAAGAGAAGGTTCTAAAATTAGATTACCGAATGGTAACTATTTAGAAGAAACTGCCTATTACTATGTTTTAATGGAAACAAAAGCAGGTGGAATGACACCAGCTTTAATTACTATGAAATCTTCACAGCTTAGTGTTAGTAAAAAATGGCTTGCCATGATGAAACTAATAAAAATAGCTGATGGTAAAGGTGGATTTGGTAGACCTCCAATGCATGGAGTTATGTATAACCTGTCTTCCGTACTACAAAAGAACGAAAAAGGTTCTTGGTATGGTTGGTCTGTTACACAAGACAGAATTATGGGACAAGGAGATGAGGCTTTATATGATGAAGCTAAACAACTCCAATCTACGTTCTCTAAAGAAAACGTGCAAACAAAAGTAGATGTGAAAGAGAAAGCTAACGATAGTACTCCGTACTAAATTTAGTTTTAAGGGGATCGCAAGATCCCCTTTACAAAGAAATGAGAATGTAATATATGAATAAATTCAAACAAATATTTAGCGGATTAACAATAGCATATGGACAATATCAGCCCGGTGACAGAGGAGAAAATGGTAAGCAACAAGGTAAAGCCTTTATTGTTCGTAAAACCGTTACCGACGATCTCTGGACCAATCACCTTGCAGGAAAAGGAGCAGCTCTTGGGATTATCCCTATCACAGAAAATAATGATTGTAGGTGGGGCTGTATTGATATTGACGAATATGACTTTAATCACGCTAGCCTCGTTAAAAGTATTAGGGATCGTAAACTCCCTTTAGTAGTTTGCCGATCTAAATCCGGCGGAGCACACGTATTTTTATTTACTAAAGAAAATATCTCAGCATCATTGATGCAATCAAAATTAAAAAAAATGGCGATCGTTTTGGGCTTCGAAGGTTCAGAAATATTTCCTAAACAAACAGAAATTTTAGTGGAACGTGGTGACACTGGAAACTTTTTAAATTTACCTTACCACAATCAAATGAAAGGACTACGTTATGCTATCAACGATACTGGCGCCGGCTGTACACTTGAGGAATTTTATAAGCTCTATGATATTTATGCTTGTACAAAAGAAGCCGTTGAAAAAATTAAAATTGAAGAAGAAAAAATAGAAGAAGCATTTCCTGGAGGACCCCCTTGCTTAAACAAATTGGCATCAATAGGTTTTGGTGAGGGTTCCAGAAATAATGCATTATTTAATATAGCAGTTTATTATAAACAATCTAATCCGGACACATGGGAAGATAAAATTGTAGAAGCCAATTCAAAACATATGACTCCCGCTCTAAGTAATAGTGAAGTTCAACAATTAATTAAATCAGTTAACAGAAAAGGTTATGATAAATATAGATGTAAAGATGAACCTATTAATTCTGTTTGTCAATCTGGTTTGTGTAGAACTAAAAGATTCGGTGTGGGTTTTGGGGAAGAAGAAATGCCATTACTTGGTAGTTTAACTAAGTATAGATCAACACCACCACAATGGTTTTTAGATGTAGATAAAACTAGAATAGAATTAAAATCAGAACAACTTTATAATCCAGGTATGTTTGCTTTAGCTTGTTTAGACCAAGCCAATAAAATTGTACCTGTACCCAAACCTAGAGATTGGAAACAACATTTTTTAAAACCAATGATGGGAAACTTACAAGAAGTAGAACCATTAGAATCTTTAGATCCTATTAATGAACTTACAGGACTTCTACAAGATTGGACTACCAATAGACAGTCCGCTAGAACTTTAGATGATATTTTTAACAAACTTCCTTTTACAGAAAAAGAATTTACTTATTTTAGAATGGAAGACTTTTATTCATTTTGTAAAAAAAATAATTGGGAAATGGATAAAACTAAAACAGGTAACTTAATTAAAAGACTTGAAGGAATTTTTGTAGAAGAAACAAGAATGACTATTAAGAAACAACAACCAAGATTAGTTAAGATTAATACAATGAAAAAAATAGAGGCTTCTGTTTCTAAAGTTGCATACCAACAGGAGGATTTTTAATGAAAGTAGGAATTAATTGGCATCTTAGATTCAGAGAAGAAATTAAATATCTTAAAGAAGAGTTAGAACTAACCCAAATATGGTTAGATAGAGCAGAAAAACAATTGGAAAAATATGAAAACAATAATACTGGGGCCGCCGGGAACGGGAAAAACAACAACGTTGTTAGACTTAGTCGACGAGTTCATCCAACAAGGGATTAGACCTAAACAAATAGGTTACTTTTCTTTTACTAAGAAAGCTGCAAAGGAAGCAGCAGAGAGAGCTGCGGAAAAATTTAACTTAGATATAGACAATGATCTAACTAATTTTAGAACTTTACACTCATTAGCTTTTAGAAATTTAGGAATGACTAAAGAGAAAATGATGAAGACAGAAGACTATAAAGAATTTGGGCAGAAATGTGGCATCCCTATTAAGACAGCTAGTTATTCATCCGACGATGGTACATTTAATTCTGATAATGAATACCTAACAATTATAAATACAGCTAGAGTAAAACGTATGGACTTGATGGAGTATTATGATTCAAGACAAAATATATTAGATATAGAAAGAGGAACTTTATTTTTATTAGCAGAAGAATTAGAAAAATTTAAAAAAGAAAAAGGTTTAAAAGATTTTACAGATTTACTAGAAGATTTTATAGCTGAGAAAGTTAAACCAGGATTTGAAGTATTATTTATAGATGAAGCCCAAGATTTATCTTTACTACAATGGGATATGGTAAGAAGTATTTGGGCCAACGCGAAGAAAACTTATATAGCCGGTGATGATGATCAAGCAATATTTAAATGGGCCGGAGCAGATGTAGATCACTTCATAGCTTTAAAAGAAGAAGTTAATGACATAAAAGTATTAGATCAATCATATCGTATTCCAGGTGGTCCTATCCATGAGTTATCACAAAGAATAATAAACAAAGTACAGAATAGATTTGAAAAAGAATATAAACCTAGAGATGAGATTGGTATTTTAAAAAGATATTCGGACATTACCCAGGTTGATATGAGTGAAGGTAATTGGTTAGTTTTATCTTCAGCTAATTATTTTTTAGACGACGCAAAGGACCTTTGCGAGATTCAAGGATGGTATTATCAATATAAAGGTATGAACTCTGTATCTTTAAAACTTTTACTAGCTTTAAATAATTGGGAAGCATGGCGTAAAGGTGCGTTCTTAAATCATTTGGAGATTAAAAATATGTATGAGTATCTTGGATCAAATGTTTTAGTAGGCTTCCAGAAGGGTAAAACTTTAAATTCGGATGCGAAGTATACACTAAAAGAATGCCAAGCGCAATATGGATTAACAACAGATAAAGTTTGGTACGATTCTTTTGAGGGCTTAGATAACATGACGGAAACCTACATTCGTAACATGAGGGCGAATGGAGAAGCTATAAATAAAAATCCTCGTATAAAAATGTCAACCATACATGGAGCGAAAGGCGGAGAAGCTGATAAAGTTTTATTACTCCAGGACATAACCGGTGCGGCTATCGAAACGTTTAGTCATGACCCAGATGAATTACATAGATTATTTTATACTGGCGCGACGAGAGCGAAGCGTGAATTGCATGTGTTAGATCCTAAAAACTTTGATCGAGCTTATATAATATGAAAAAAGAACAAAGAAAGGAATGGTATAATTTAAATAAAGAAAAAGAAAGTATAAGAAAAAAAAAATGGTATTCTTTAAATAGAGATAAAATATTATTTAAATATAAAATAAAAAGTAAAATAAAAAAATTATTATTAAATGAAATAAAAATAGAAGAAGAACTTTTACAAGAGGAAAAACTAATATGAGAAAAATAACA